>Ga0214543_1007314_pt1 | contig 19064 bp, 9 predicted proteins | sample CNSS2metaG_FD_160094 | JGI IMG/M metagenome (GOLD analysis project Ga0214543, IMG submission 160094) | Root nodule microbial communities from cowpea collected in UCLA plant growth center, Los Angeles, California, USA - CNSS2 | ecosystem: Host-associated > Plants > Roots > Nodule | place: USA...
CTCACATCAATAAAATTGATGATCATTGCAATAGAGGAGACCACACACAACATACAAGCAAGCAAAAGGGTAAGCTAGTGTAAAGGAATTTCATATTATAACAGTCCACATGTAATCTCAAAGCCAATCATAAATAACAAGCATCACACCAGAGCTATCAAAACATATGAGACCCCAAGACTTGACTATCCGGATACGCATAATGAGGCACCACCACGTGGCAGTGGAATTATGTCCTAGCAATGAGGCGTCACCGCGAGGCCTTCGTGGAATTATACCCTTACAGGAGGCACCACCACGTGGCCTCCGTGGAATTACGCCCTGGCCCTGAGGCACCACCACGACCTCCCGTGGAATTACGTCCTTTTGTCAAGGCACCACCAGGAACTCCCCTTAAGAAGGTCTATGGAATTACGTCCAACAGATGAAGCGCCACCAAGATCTCTCACTACAAGAGTCATGGAATTATGCCCTACCCACACTTTATACATGCTCAGGCGAGGGAAGTCCTCTCGCTCAGGCAAGCCCCTTCTCGCCTAGGCGAGAACTCGAGCAGGGGAGTAGCGGACTCTGCGAGGTCTCGCTCAGGCGAGTCCATTCTCGCCTAGGCGAGACCACTTCGCGCTAAAAAATAAAACTCCTCGTCTAAGCGACAGATCGAGTAACGGTCCTGGGCGAGCCTCTGTTAATCTTGCCTAGGCGAGGCAAGCTCGCTTGGGCAAGAAAACCAATGTTCGCCACTATTCTCTCGCGCAAAACACAGAAAACACATCGAAACCACATTCTTACCAATATCAAACAGCCAAATCATGAGCGCACCTAAAAAATATAACTTAAACTCAGAAAACATGCGAAGAACCTAAGTGAATCGTAAACCCTAGCTTCCCTTACCTGGAAGAGCTAAGCGGAAAACCCCCAATACGCACACAGCGAGCACAACTGTCCTAAGGTGACCAAAGAGGTGGGTGGAATTTGGCTTGAGCTAGATCGAAGAATGTTGGCGGCAAAATCCTAGCAGAGCGTCGCAGCTGTTCAAGGAGGCAAGGAGGCACTGTTTCTGAAAGTGAGGGAAGTGGAAACGTTAGGGTAGATGGGATCTGTTTTTACTCCTTGGGCCAGCTCTTAGACCCATTAGACTAAGGGCAGCCCTTAAAACATTAAGGCGGAAAACTGGACCTTACATTAAACAACTCAGGTGATATATAATACGTATATCATTTAATTTTTTAGTTACAGTAAATTAGCTAATTAAATTTAACGAAACAAATAAATAAAAAAGTATATTAACTACGTTATTTTCTGGGAATTATTTTTAAAAATGTGTTTTATTTTTAAATTAAATTATATATTTGATCTTTTTATTTTATGAAAAAAAACGTAAAATATTCTTTTCTAATAAACGGTAAGTAAAATTTATAATATATTTCGTCAGACAAAAATTATTCTTGGTATGTATTGAAAATAATATTTTATATAATTTTGATAACATACAATAAAGCATGATTTTCTTAAATATCTTGATGATGGAAATATATATTTATGAAAATATTAAAATAAATGTTTTCCAAAGTTGTGGCATTAAGCTGACAAGAAGCATTTCCGTTTTCAGATTTTTTGCTTTCTTTTTCAGTTTATTTGATTTATTAATTAAAATTAAAAAAAGAAAAGTTGTAGAAGTTGAAAATGATGTGAGGGACGGCACAACGAAAAAAGAGTGTGGAGGTTGTAGAGATATGAGATAATTGTGTTGTGTTGTCTCCATTCATAGGCTTTGTGGGCCAACATCCTTCTTTTTAGGATAATTGATATTTTGAATATTTTTTATTTAAATTTTAATCTATCATTTTAATTAGTTTTAAATCATTACATTATATTATTAAACAAAATTAAAATAAATAATTTAAAAGTAATCGAAATAATAGATTAAAAGTGAGTAAGAAAATTAAATTATAATATTTTTTTATATTCTCAATTTTCTTTTCATTTCTTATATGGTCTCTTAAAAACATCATTATTCTTATTAAATTGTGGTTGAAAAATGTTCGTGTATCATGGGTCTGATTAATATAATTTATAGAAATTATTTTTATTGTTAAAAATTTATAATTGTAAAATATTGTTGAATTTATATCTGAGTTCGGTGGTTAAGTTAGATTGTCATTGTAAGACCCCATTTTTTGTGTTAAAGTGTTGCATCAGCATTGATAAAAAGGTCCAAGGATAACCCATCTTGTTTTTTAGGATCCCCTTAACTGTCCACATGCTTTCCATTCTGTCTCATTCACCAAAAACAGTTCCCACTCTTCCTTTTAATGTTGAAGTAGGAGTTGTGTTAGGGCAGCTGCAAAATCCCCCTTCCAGTTAGCGAAAACTATCTTTCACCACATAAGTTGAGCTTTAAAACTCTATCCATTCGTTCTTCTTTGTTTGGTAGCTCTAGTTGTACGTGAGTCTCATTTGTGGTCCCATTCTTGTCTCCCGTGGTTTGTTTTACAACTTTTTAAATCTGCTTCATGTCCCAATGCTTCTCTCTTAAGGGTTTCTTGAGTTATTTCTCAGTTTCGAGGTAAGGGAAGTTAGGGTTAAAGTTTTTTATGCTTATTGCATGTTTTCTGGTTTTAAATCATGTTTATGATGTTTGCTCGCTGTTGTGGTTGCCTGGAAATGGTTGAAATGTTGTTTGGTATTGCTTTTCTGGTTTACATGCGTGAGTAGGAAAGAGTTCTGTTGTTTTCGCCCAAACGAACAATCCTCGCCTAAAAACTCTATTGCTCTTCTGGTTTTAAATATTTGTTTTCTTGTCTTGTCGGATTAAATAAAGAAATATATCCACAATTTACATTTAAATCAACTTAGATGGAAGAGGTTAATGCATTTAGATGCATTTAAATCGACTTATATCTCACGTTTTTTCTACTTAAAAGAGGTTTAATGCATTTAGATGAAGTCATTCCAACTTCAATAATAACTTTTAAATTGTACCATCTGACCAGAAGTTTTTTTTTTTATATAAAAAAATTACTTTCAGATGAAATGATTTTTTTTTAAAATATGAGACTACACAATTCAAAAGCCTTTTTTTTCATGTCAAATGATTTTCGGATTGTATAATCAAAAGTTAGAAATATTTTCAAGATTACACAATATGAAAATCATATTCTACGTAAAAAGGTTTCTAAAATTGTGTAATCTGGAAGACATTTTGACTCCAGTTTTTTTATTGCAATTTTGGAAAAAACTTTAAAACCCATATGGCAAAGTGTGGGGGCTTCTCCCTACACCTCCAAAAAGTTCTAATGCACCCCCAAAAATTAAGTGTGCAGTCCATTTTACCCCTCTGACTTACCTCTGACTTAAGTAGGTAAAAGTAATTAAAATAATTACAGCGTTAGGTGAACTGAGAGTTGAGAGTTGTATTTAGTTCTTATGCTGCACCCTCGACAAGTCACTTTCATTGCTGTTTTTAGAACCTCTACGGCTTTCACTCTCAATTGTCAATTATGTTTACACTTTCGCTGGTTGCATTAGGTTTATCGAAATGTTGTTCCGTTTTTCACTTGTTTATGTTTTATCATCTTAAGATACGTAAGTTATTGTTTGACGTCTATCATCCATCATTCTAAAATACTATCAGATGCATGCATCTTATAGTTCAACTTTCATATATCAACGCATTTTATACATTAAGCTTTGTATATACCAAATGCATTTTGTATATACTGAATGCATGGTTATGAATGGGTGATTTGTGTTTCAAGATGCTGATAGATAATGACATGGAAAAGAGAAAAAAAAACTCAGAAAGCATACACCGGCTTTTCGACATCCAGTTGTGCCCAAAAATGGATTTAGAAATTTGTTTCAAAAATTAAACAAATTTCGACACTCGATTTTCCAGAAAACGGATTTAAAAAAGCATACACCGACTTTCGACATTCGGTTGTGCCTAAAAACAAATTTAGAAATCCACTTCACAAAGTAAATGGATTTTGACATCCGGTTACGAATCTTTTATATTATTAAATTTTTAAGTTGTTTATATTTTTTGTGATTTATTATATATTTGTTTAATTTATACCTTTTTTTCAAACTTATAAAAATTAAATATTTTGTTAAATCTTTAATTCTTAATTTTGAATTTGTTTTTAATACAAACCGGCTTATAACCACAAGTTTCATTTTACACAAACCAAAAATCGAAATCCGGTTTTTATTTTGCTTATTTTTCTTAATTTCTTTTTTTGAATTTTGAAATGTTTTCTAATTATTTCAAATATTTTGTTAGTTATGCTGATTCTGTTAGTTAGCTTTAGGTATAATATTTTATTTATTTAACGTATTTGTTTTATATTTATATTTTTAATTTTATTAATTGGTTGAAAATTTAATTTCTTTTTAATTTAATGTTCAATAGCTTTTTAATATTTTTTTATTTGTTATTTTATTTAATTTTTTATTTAATGTTTATTGTTTTAATAATATTTTTTTATGTTTTGTTTATTTTTTAAAGTTTTTTATTGTGTATCATATAATTCTTTATATGTAATGTTATTTTTCAATTTTTTTTTTAAATTTAAAAATATTATTCATTTATAATTATTTTAAATTTTTATTGTGTATCATATAATTATTTATATGTATTGTAATTTTTTATATTTCAAATTTTAAAAAATTTAAAAATATTATTATTTTTTAATATAGTTATATATAATATAAACAATCTAAAATTAAATAATTAATATAGAAATATAAAAAAGTTGAAATTAAATCTGATAAATAAAATCAAATAAATAAATAAAAACATTAAAAGCTAACAAATAATAAATAAGTAAAAATAACTTGAAAATAATTGAATATAATTAATCTAGATACTATAAAGGCAAATATTTTAAATAAAAATTTGTCATTATTAATTAAAAATTAATAAAGTAAAAATAACTATAAAATATATAATTAAAAAATATATGAAAAATGAAATTAAAAATAAAGTAATAAAATGAATAAAAAAATAACAAATTAAAACAAAAATAACAAAAAATAAATATATAAAAACTCAAGTTCAGAATTAAAAAAATAATAAATATTAATAAAATATATTATAAAAAAAATTAAACAACAACTTAATAATAATAATCAAATTGAAATTAAATTCTGTATGTAAAATAAATAAAAAAACTAAACAAATGGAATTGGAATGTTGGTATACATATATCAACTTTAAATAAAAAAATAATTTACCAACCGGACTTCATTGCCGATATATAATTTTATTTAATGTAAAATCTAAAATTAAATAATTAATATATAAATATAAAAAAATTGAAATTAAATCTTATAAATAAAATCAAATAAATAATAAAAACGTTAAAAACTAACAAATAACAAATAAGTAAAAATAACTTGAAAATAAATAAATCTAATTAATCTAGATATTATAAAGACAAATATTTGAAATAAAAAATTATCATTATTAATTAAAAATTAACAAAGTAAAAATAACTACAAAATTTAAAATAATAAAATTTTATTTAATGTACTTATATAAAATAGAAATAATCTAAAATTAAATAATTAATACATAAATTATAAAATAATTGAAATTAAATCTTATAAACAAATCAAATAAAAAAAATAACAAAATTGAAATCATCAACCAAACTACTAATGCCGGTTAAAAAAAATTGATTTTGAATTTCGGAAGCGAGCTTCGAATGCTGGTAGACAATTCAACCGGGTTTCGAATGTCGGTATACAAAGAAAATAGATTTTGAATTCCGTTATATCACTTAACCGGATTTCAAATGTCGGTTCACAATTACAAATCTGTTTGTTCATCGAATATCGAAAGCTGGTTAAAAATTTTACGGGTTTCGAAATACGGTCTATCCAAATTTGTTTTTCACTTCTACACAGTCTCTGAAACGATCCTACACATAATATATTTTTTCCATGTTCAAACAATAACCAATTCATTCACATTTCCAAGTACATTCAAACAATAACCATAAATAGAAGAATAATGCATACCACTCTTGAGAAAAACAAAGAACCTTTCTTGCAGATTTTTTCAGTGCAACAACCGATGTGGGTTTGGATGCAAAAGGCCTCCTAGTAGTAGCAGATTTCAGATTTCAAATTGGGGTACTCTGAGCAGAAAACATCTCTTTTAATAAAGAGAAAGTGAAGGAGGGAGGTTAAAAGTGGGTGTGAGATTTATGACAGAACCCGTAACTTTAGAGCAGAGCCAGAGAAAATCTTTTATTTTTTTTTTAACTTTTATCGCTGAATAGTCAAAAAATTTAGAGGAGTACTATTGGAAATTTGAAATTTTTTGGGGTGCAGTAAGACTCTTTGGAGATGTAAGCTCCCAAAGTGTGGATCTTCACTTTTATGGAAGTGAAAAAGGAAAGTATGAGGGTGCAAAAACAAATTTTCTTATCCCATCAACTATCCTGCCTGAGTTCAATGAGCGATTACTTTTGGCACCCCATGGTTTCTTTCTGCACACACTGTAGATTTTCCGATTGTGAAATTCAGAAATATGTTCTGGATTATTGTATAATATGAAAATATAATTTGGTCTTTTTTTGTCTAGTTAAATAAATAAAAATTTAAATATATGAAAAGTTATTAAAACCAAATATTTCATTTCGACTGGTTTGATTGACTTAATCATTTAGATTTGACTTAATCCTATTTTTTCATTGATTTTATAATGTTTTAAAAGAATTATTATTATTAAAATAACTAAATTTTATTTGAGCCTTCTCTCCCATTTATTTTTTCTTTTTCATGAGTCTCTAAGTTAATCTCACTAAAAGACATGTTAGTCTTATTATAACAAATTAATATAGAGTACATGAAAAATTATCCTAGAGAGACTTACATGTTATATTGATAAATCTTTAAAAACAACATAAATTAAAAAAAACTAATGTTAAATACTATTTGTAATCAATATGTATTTATGGGTTCGTGATTGGTCGAATTAGCCGTGTTTTGGTATCTTATTCAATATCATGTCTGGTGTAGGTGTTCGAATCGGTGTTTCATGGGTACCTAATTATAGACTACATAATGGTCATGAATTAGATATTTTGAATCAAGATCCAATAAAACAGGTGGAATCTATAATTCATATCTATTTTAATAAGATCAACTTAATTTGAATATTTTTCATAACCAATTTAAATTCGAATAAATCTAGATAAAATCATTTTGTTAATTACATTAAGTATGGTGTGGGATCAATATAATAGAGTTAATGTGGGATCAACCAATGCAATTTGACATGCTTTTGATCCAATGCAATTTAATGTATCGACCGAACATAGATCCTTCTTGATTTGATCAATCTCGATCGCACCTAAGTCAAACTAAACTTGAACTCAATCAAACTCAACTCAATCTTGGCTTGAACCAACCTTATTCTAATTGGACTTAGCTTGACTAGATCCAACCTTAACTTAGCATGAGCTCGAACCAACTTGGTTAGACCAGGGTGCTCAACTAGGGTTTGACTGAATTTTCTCAACCTTGGTTTGGACTAACTCACCTTAACCTCATCCTGGATTGACTCAACTCGATCAGGACCAAGACTAATTTGACTTGACCTTAGCCTTGGCTAACTTGACACAACTTGGTCTTGGGCTAGTTCAATTTGACTTGAGATTAGGTCACTTAGCTAAACTTGGGCTAGGGATAACTTAGTTTGACCTAAACTAAGGCCAACTTGGCTCAACCTAGGTCTGAGTTGACTCATGTCAACTTAAGTTCGACCAACTTACTCAACTTGGGCTAGCATCGACTTGATAAAACTTGACTTGAGTCAACCTAGGCCAAGGCCAACTCCCTTTGACCTTTGCCCTAGCAAACTCAACTCAACCTGGGTTTAACAAACTCACCTCAACTATAGATCAAGCTAGCTCGGTTCGACTTGGTCTCAAACCAACTCGCATCGATCTCAACTTGAGTAGACTTGGGTCAAGTGACTTGGCTCAATATGAGTCATCCCAAAACTTGGGATTGAGCTAACTTAACTTGTTTTAAGTTTGGATTGCTTCACTTAACCTGGACTCAGGACGACTTAACTGGACCTTGGCTTGATCCGATTCATTTCGACATTTGACTTAGATTAATTTGTCTTGAACTATATTTAAAACCAACTCAGCTCGACTTTTAGTCTAAGGTGACTTGATCCAACCTTTACCAATTTAGTTCGACTTAGGCCTGAATCAACTTCACTCAACTTTGAAGCACATTGATTTTGGATATTTAAAATTCAAAAAATCATCTAATCTATATCCAATCCAAATTCAATTAAATTGATTCGACTTTGTTGCCGCATATCACATTTGAGCATAATATTGAAGGAAATTTAAAGGATATATGTCATTTTAGGGAGGTTCTAACCAAGATCTTTGCATGAAAGAAGGGAAATTCTGAAACAGCTTATTCATCTCTTTCTGTTTTCAAAGATGAAATACCATTGAGAATTCTACTAATTTTTACCTACTATTACTAAGAAACTATTACTAGGAAATAGCATAACAAATTTTGATTTGAACATTTCCATGGTTCTACATTATTTTCATATATAAAAAACTATCCATTCCTCTTTTACATGATCTGATAAGTACAGGATACTTTAATATGATTAAGCATCTTCAGCATCACTCATGCTGACGCAACTCTCAATATGGAATTCAGCGGTGAAATCAATTTCATCAACAATCCTTCCTCTGCTACATGACAATGCCACAACATGCACAATCAGTATAACAAACTATGGAGGATAAAGAAGCATAACTCAAATTGTCACAACAATATACCTTTCAAGAACAAACTTCCCCTCTTTATACTTTTGGCTTCTCTCATGTGCAGACTCCTGAGAGAAAAATGCAATTTTAAAAAGGTCAAAAGTAATATAACAGAAAGCTGAAACAAAATAGTAAATATAATGCATGAAAAACTTTCTGGTCATCCATGCAAATAAACGTGTAATAGATTTGACCTAAAGCACCCATTCAGATATTTTCTATACCAAAAAGAGAGAGGGCAGGAGGAGAATTACATATTTCCAGCCAACTATTTGACCACAGCAACAACAAAAGATATCTGCCACAGTATGCAGTCCAGAAAGCATCATCCTTTCCTCTAGCACTCCAATGGTGAAGTTCACACTGGATCATGGGGTTGAAAACAAAAAGCATACCCATAAGAATTGGAAACTTCAGACGTAGTTATATTTTCATCTAACAAAAACTAGATCAAACAACTCCTGAAAAATAGCTCAGTTAGGAAAGAGAGCTTAGCATGTTTCTGAAAGAGAAACGAAGCTTAAGCTCAAAAAGGGCGGTGTTGGATTAAGCTTGTGAAAAGGCTGGTAACCATCCTGATATTTCTTTAGCTATTTTCAAGGAATCTGTGATGAATCTTTCTGAAATAAGTTAAATCTAGGAAGGTCACAAGTTTAACCAACCAAATTACGCAAACAGAATAATGGCTAGCTAGTAATAAACCCTGATGTTGATTACCTAAGCATGCCTTATAATCTATTTCTCGTTTTCATTTAACAATAATGTGTGAAAAAAGAAATGCATTAGCAAGCATAAAGTTAAAAGACATTTTTGTTAGAAAAAGACTATAATATGAAGTTAAGCTAACTAATTCATGATTAGCTTTTTTTTTCCTTTCCTGAGCCTAAGTCATTAGTGTTGGATATTAGGTATGAACTATTAATACATAAAATGAAATCATTTCAAATTAGCTTTGTTTTCTTTCTAGGCTCGTGTTCCTGACACTTCATGCATTGCTTCCCTATATTCACAAAATCAGTTAGAATAGGATACAAGTAAGCTTTATTAAAAAGTTATTTTGAATAATACTATTGAATATTGAGAAAAATCTCTCATTCACTATTGAGCACCACACTCTGTTTTGTGCCTCTTGGAATGGCTTATGGACCAGCAAACTATTTTTCAAGCTCTCCTTCCATAACATCAAAAAAGCTTGAATGGATTGAGCAGCTTCTATGGAACTTTGGTTTCTTGGCCAATGGTTCCATCATAACTTTGAAAAAGATCTAAGTGAGATCTCATAAGAAAACTCAGCACAATGGCAAAAGTTGGATTTTCTACTGTGTTCTACTATGGCAGTCTATGGAACCCAATATATTGGGAACCCTCAAAACTTTCAAAACTTGCACAACTTTTTGGAAGAAGACTCAAAGTATCTTTGCAAATGACATTTGATGTCTATGATTCTACCCACAAGCAAGCACTTCTTCAACATGCAAATCATGTTATATGATGTCTGTTGAAATATAGGTGTAAATTTTGCACATTTATGGAATATATATTGGTTTGTAACACTATAAAATTAAGTGATTGGGATTAGGAGTTTATCAGGTAGATTTGCTCCTAATTTAGAGTCTTTAATTTTGGATATTTATTTCCTTTTATCATGATTTTGTTTTTTAAATACTTGTGTATTGTTTGTTTTTGTTATCAAGAAAAGTAATTCAATAGTTATTGCTTACACAATTTTTCACAGTGTCTTTTGTTGCTGATGATTGTTATGCTATTGAAGAACTACATAACGATTTTTCACAATCTTCAAGATCTACGAAATCTTCAGCCATGTTATCTCCACGTTGAAAAGGTTGATGTGGAATTGGAGGAGTAAGTGCTGGTAGAGGACATCCTAAATTGCCACTCTCCCAAACAAAACCAATGTCTCCAAATCTAAGGTTGTTGAACCAAAGTTTTCTAATGAGAGATATAAAAAATATGAGATTGAAATCTAGAGGTCTTGCACAATCATCTACAACTCCTAGTTTGTCAACAATTGACATTTCACAATCTGTGAAAAGTTGACTCATGGTTCTAATCATATTTTTGGTAACACCTCTTTGTTCTCTTCTCTTTCCTTTTCTTATAAAGTGCACTTTAAGCTAAACTTAATTTCACAAAATTGATTTCTAAGGTGATGTTTATACCTACTTATATACTATAATTTGATGTTATTTCTAGTCGATGTGAGATCTCCAACACCTTTCCTAAAACTTATCTCATAACCATACCCAATGTATCTAAAGTTTCTTTTTAAGGAACTGGTTAAGTTTCCCTTTCTCCTTCTTTAAACTTAAAATTTGTTCTTCGTGTTCCACCTTGTCTCTTCAATCTTTTAAGCTCACATGGCATTCTACATCACTCTATTTGCCCTCACACACCTTAGCAAAATGACATAACTTGACATAGCTGTTAAATATAGAGAAAAATTGTAGAGTTAGTCTCCTTTTATATCTAAAATACACATAAGGTGAATATATTTATAAAAAGTAGTGATATAAGTTGATATGACAACCAAACATAAATATGATAAATAGAATATATTGTTATAAATAATATCAACAATATCTACCAATATCAAACAATGTCTATGTTTCCCTAATAAACAATAAATCCTACGTTTCCCTAATTAACATAAAACACAATATGTCTAACACTCCTCCTCAAGCTGGTGCATATAAATCGTATGCAACTTGTTACAAATATAATCAATTCAAGGTCCTCTTAAAAACATAGTGAAAATATATGCTAATTGATCTTTTGAGTTAACAAACTCAATCTTGATGTCTCTAGATACAATCTTCTCTCAAATTACTACGGTTATCCGAATAGTAAATACCATCAAACAAACTATAACTGATTTAATGAGCCATTCACAGTTTCACAGTCTAAATTAGTTCATACTTACACATGCATGGCTTAATGTTTGAGACAAGCATACGACTATTGGTAGGATCAAACAGCTAACATTTGTAACTGACTTGGGTCCAAAAAGAGGGGCAGAGTCCCGCCTTCAATTAACAAAATAAGTAAAATAACATAAAGAATAGTGGTATTTCACTTTCGCTATTTCCAACTAGCACTTATCTACACCTCTCAAGTCATTTCAAAAAGTCGGATTAGAGTCAAGCTCAATGTGTTTTGTCTTCTTGTGAAAGACATGATTAAAACTGATAGAGTAGTCTGATTATCACATATAACAGTCGTTTGAGTGACATCTCCAAATTGTAACTCTCTAAGAAATTGCTATAAGCCAAACAAGTTCACAAGTGACTGAGGCCTTAACTCTATATTCTGCTTCTGCACTAGATCTTGCCACAACATTTTCTTTCTTACTTTTCCATGAAATCAAGTTACCACCAATGAAGACACAATACTTAGAAGTAGATGTTTTATCATGTCCAATCAGCATCTCAATAGAAAACAACTCTTGTATGGTTATTTGAACCATATAACAAACCTTTACGAGATCCTTTAATGTATTTTAATATACGAATGACTGCATTCCAATGTTTTTCACATGGAAAATTGAGAAATTGGCTCACCGTACTGACTGCAAAGAAAATGTCAGGACGAGTAACTATAAGGTAATTTAATTTTCCAATCAATCTTCTATACTGCTTAGGATTTGAGGCCATCCTGATTTGGTAGAAGTTTGGTATTAGGATCCGTGGTGTGTCAACAAGTTTTGAATTCATCCACCAAGTTTCCTCCAAAATATCCAATGCACTTCCTTTGAGATATAACAATATCATCATTGGATTGCGTTACCTCAATACCTAAGAAATATCTGAGTTTGCCAAGCTTTTCGGTTTGAAAATGGTGGCAAAGGTGTTGCTTCATCTGGGATGGCCTGATACTAACCAAGATGGGCTAAGGCTTCACTAACAAATTTTGGAATGGACACAAAAGAAATAAATGAAAGACATGTATAAGAATGTGAAGATAATCTATGATAACTCAAAGCAATATAACTTTGAGAAGGACTACGAGTAGAATTATACCTTTATGGAGTGAAATTGGAAGGTCAGAACAATTGTCGGAGCTAGAGGAGACAAAATAGTTGTGACACTTGAAGTGAGTCACTTGGTGGTTGTTGGGGACGATGTCTTCGACTATATACCTGAATAGACGGTGGAGGAGGAGAATCTGACGGTGGATTATGCACAACAAGAGGATCATATATAACAAGAATATTAACTAGAGACACACTAAAAGAAGAATGACCCTTGAATTAAAAAGAAAACTCATTGAAGGAAGATGACATCTACAAACACAAAATAATAGTTAAGAGAAGAAAAAAATCATTTGTATTCTTTTTGTGATCGAGTAAATCCTAAAAAACACATTTGTGTGATCTAGGAGATAGCTTATCAAAACCAGGATCAAAATTATGAACAAAACATGTAGACTAAAAAACTTTCAAAGGCAAGGGATGGAGAGATTCATGAGGAAATACAATAAAATGAGGAATTTTGTTATCTACAACCGAAGATGACATACAATTAATAAGATAACATGTAATAAGAATAACATCACCCTAAAATGTTGAGTAACCTCACTATGAATTAGAAAGGTACCAGTTGTTTCAATAAGATGTCTATTTTTGCGTTCAACCACCCCATTTTGTTGAGGTGTATAAGCACATGTAGTTTGATGGAGAATACCATTAAAAGCCATAAATTGTTTAAAAGAATTTGAAAGATATTGAACAGAAACACAAAACGGAGGTTAAGTTTTATTATAAAAGGTTTGAAAGATATGAAATAAATAAGTACAACTAGAATAATCATCAATGAAAGTAACAAAATATTAAAAACCTAAATTAGACTTAATACTACTAGGGTCGCAAATGTTAGAGTGAACTAAGGCAAGAGGGGATGAAGCACGTTGTGAGACACTAGTAGGAAAGGAACTGCAACTATGTTTCCTAATTGACACGACTCACACCAAACTAGACAACTTGGATAAGTTGGGAATAAGCTGTTGCAATTTGGCTAGACATGGATCACCTAACTAGGCATGAAGGAGAGAGAGAGAGAGAGATGGAGACTCCATAACTGTGTCAACATGTGTAGAAGGGCGAAGATATAAAGACCATGAGACTCAATCCGATGCCAATCACCTATCTTGAACTCCGATTGGATAAAAAAACAAAAGTTTTGGTAAGAGAAATAATACGATCAAGAGAACAAATTAAAGACTATTGGATAATAAGTTAAAAGGACCCAGGGATATAAAGAACATTATTAATGGATCAAAAAGGAAAAAGGTTAACAGTCCTAACACCCTAAGCTAAAATCCTAGATCCATTAGCCATTGTAATAGAAGAAAAATTATTCGAAGAGGATAAAAAGGAAAACAAAGATTTGTTACCAGTAATGTGATTTATGGCTCTTGAGTCGAGAACCCAAGGACCAATAGACGAAGATTGAGTTAGACCAACAAAAGATGTACCTGTGCATGCAACAAAAGTAGTGGAACTAGTGGATTTACGATCCTTAGACCATTTAAGAAATTCATTGATGATAGCAGATTTGTTGGCAGGATCAGATGGAGGGGATCCACAGTAGATGGTTGTGAGGGAGGATTAGTCTGAGTAACAACAACCAATCAAGGAGGATAATCATGTAATGCATAACATCTATTAATTTTGTGGCCTAGCCTACCACAATGGTCATACTTGTTACGCCCTTTTCCTGGCTTGTGAGAGCGATTGCAATCCTCACGTTTAGATGCCAAAGCAACAAAATCATTGGAAAAAAAGGTGTGTATCATTGAGAGGTTTACATGGCACATGCAAAAGGGTGGAATAAGTATAAATAAACTAAGGTATAATAGGGGAACTCAAAATCTGATCACATACATTTGAATATTTATTAGCAAATCTGTGTAAAGTCAAAACCATGAAGAACTTTGACTGTTGCACTAATTTTGGATAGGAGTAGACATAAGAGGTAATAACTCATTAAATTCACGAAGAGCATGCATCTTACCCAAAATAATCAGCCATAGGGTCCTAATTTCGAAAATGAACAATATTAAAAAGGTCGTAACAAACACTATAAGACATTGAGTATCATTGGTGTATATAATAATTTGCACTCTTCCAAGACTTCAGAACATGTTTCGTAGGCTGGAACATTTGTTTTAAAGAAGATTGGATGGTATTTTTTTAGAACCATGCATACCTAATCATCGATTCTCTTCCAACGAGGAAATTATCAGGAGCAATATTAGTCACCTTTTAAGTAAGATGATGAAGATACCACTGACTCTTTACCTAAAGTTTAATATTTGATGTCTAAGTCGTATAATTCGTGTCATCTAACTTATCAATGGGCAAGTGTGTTGGCACAAACAATCTTGAAGCAAAGATTTGATAAAGCCAAGTGCATGAAGATCACATGTGTTTGATGAAGATTGATGAAGATCCACTTGAAGATTATGTTTCTAGTGTATTAAATATGGAAATAATGTGTTAAATGTAATGATTAGGTGTTATATCATGTTGATAGGCTATATGACATAAGTTAGATGTCTTGTTAGTCTTAGTGTGTCCTTCATAATCTCTTAAAAAGGGTTTTAACAAGTTAAAAAGCTTGTTGTATATAGTTTCTAGTATGAATGTATTCAATCAGTTGAATTATTTCGAATGACTATATAAGCTGTGTTTTTTAGAGCAAAGGTACAATTCTGAGTTTTAGAGGGAGAAATCTTGTCATTCATCACTGAAAAACTCTCTCTCTCTCTACAATGCACAACTACAACGTGTTGATTGATGATCTTGGTTTATCTTTGGGGCATTTTGGCTTGGGATTAGCTTGAAGAACACATGTATAGTTAGTTAGGGAGAGCCACCATCAAGTTTTGTAGTTCTTGTGCCTCTACTTGATTGCCTGATGTGATTTCAGGTTTGTAAGTGTGATTCTTGCAGGGTGTTAGTCTAGATTTTTGTGTGAGTCAAAAATCTTGTGAGTTTCATTATTCAAAAGTGTAATCTTGGTGTGTGATTTGTAAAACTTTTGAATATAGTGAAAATTAGGCTCATGTTTTGGTAAACTGGATGTAACTCGGTGATTGAGTGAACCAATATAAAAACAACTGTGCAATTCTCTTTCCTTCATTTCACTCACTTTGAATCACTCTAAAAACTCTAGAAAACCAAGTAATCCACTCTTTGTTGTGCTTTAATGTGTTCTTGTGTAATATGAGGTTGTATACTTGTTAGAAATATTGATTGAAACAAGTCTTGTATGTAAAAGTTTGTTGTTTGAGTTAAATCTGCAAATTCTGCATTCTGCATAAATTCTAAGGATTTTAGCCGATTGATTTAAAATTTAATCGACTATTTCATAGGCTTAAGAACAATTTAGTCTGCTGTTTTATTTTTTGACCGATTGAAATTGTACTAGTCATCAACTTTTGTATTCGAATTTCATTGTCTATTTGATTCAATCAAAAAGGGTTTTATGCTTTCGTAAAAGTTTTAAACAACCAATACAACTCCCTTTTCTTGGCTTAAATCATCATTTCAAACTAATAAAGTGCAAACACAGTTAGTAAAGGCTGATGGGTCAAACACATAATGACATATGAGATATCAAATTTGAAAGTGGTAGCAGAAGATGTCATGGAGGAAAAGAGAGATAAAATACCCTAAAACACCAAAGAGCTCCAATCGGATCAACATGGCCAAATCCCGAAAGGGGATGAAGAGGTGATGCTGGCCTGGGTGATCGCTACTGAAGAGGAGTGGCCACATGTGGTGGCGAAACATGAGGAGGGGCAACTTTAAACGTCATGTGAGGGAATGGCTACTCTGATGGCGACGATTCTTACGAAGTGGAGATCGCTTGGTCGACACGATCAAAATTGTGTGGTCGCCGATCGGAAGTAACACTCTGACGACGATTTCGATGGTGGCTGACGACGGCGACAATAGTTGCAATGGCAAAAGGCGACGAAAAAAATCCAAGAAACCTAAAGCTCTAGAGACCATGTTAAATATATAGAAAAAATGTATAAGGTTAGTCTCCCTTGTGTCTGAAATACACATAGGGTGAGTTAAGAAGTGGACTGTAAGCCTAACTCAACCCCAAAAAATCGGCTTTTAAGGGGAGATTGTCACTCACACGTATATTATAAATTGGCTTTATCTCTAGTTGATGTGAGATTTCCAACACACCCACACGCTGAGTTATATACATCTCGAGCGTGACACAAGACATTATTGGGTGGTCGGATAGTGGGTGGAACAATTTGCCCAAGAAATCTGTAACAATGGCTTTGAAACCATTACATTCAAATAATCCAAGTAATAGTTTCAGCTTTCTTCTAAACTTTTCAGCGTCAGGATAACCATAAAAAAATGTCTCCTCATCCTCAACAATTATATAAGCACAGATTCTTGTAATTGCATCCTCTAGTGTTAGTCGCATTCAATATATCCCAATAGTAGAAGAGAATAGATTTTCATCTTGGCATAGAGTTGTCATTACCTCTGAATGAGTGAGTACGCTCATTAAAGTAACATGTGTAATACGATCATGATGAATGACTGTAATCAGTGAAGGCTGACAGAAGCTCAAACAAGGTATTCTAATGTTAAAGATTGTCTCTCATTAGCAGTGTTATTGATATCGGATAACGGAAAATATCGGCAACCCCAAAAACCTTTATAAAGTTATAACGGAAACCATAACGGGTTATGGCGGAAGTAATTATAACAGAAACAATAACCTTTATAAAAAAATATATAATACCACCACATATAATTTTAATGAAAAAGTAATGATATTATGTATAAAAATTCAAAACACTACAAATTTAAAGTTCAAAACATAAAATAGCAAAAAATCATTAAATGTATGTATTAAGTCTCTTTCTAATCATCATATTCTTCTTCAACTCCAACATAATTGTCTTCAATGTCATCATCCAATGGGGCATATCCCTCCTCCTCTTCCCCTTCTGAGAGACTCTTGTCAAAGTTAAGTAATCTTTCAAACTCGGAATTAGAGCTATCATGCAAATTTTGAACTTGAATTTGAGTCCTCTCTTTACCCTTCTTAGATTGTGTTGGAGTTGGAGTTGGAGTTGCACCTGGACCTTTCTTAGAAGCATGGGAAGATCCAATAAAAATACCATCACTTGATGGTTGCTTTCTTTTATTAGTTGCTTGTCTCCTTGTATAAACTACTGGTTCTCCAATACCTGAAGTTTCATAAACAGTTGCTCAATTAAGAGCGGGACCATCATGAAAAACCAAATCATTACCTCCCTCTTCATTATCGTTATCATCATCAACTTCTCCCACTAACCACTCATTACATTCATCAATGTCATTCAATAAAATAGGGTCTATTTCATCCCTAATATTGTATCTTTGAGCAAGTTGTTGATTATACTTTATGTAAACCAAATCATGCAACCTTTTGTGGTCCAGTCTATTCCTTTTCTTTGAATGAATCTGCAATGTGAATAAGTAATATGTAAATTAATTTCTTTCTACAACTTACAGACTAATATAATAATGAAATGAGTTGTCTTATTACTTGCTCAAAAACACTCCAATAGCGCTCACATCCCAATGAACTACATGTCAAGCTTAAAATCTTGATAGCTAGTTTTTGTAAGTTAGGAGCTGCATGCCCATAATTCTTCCACCATTGAGCTACACAAGCAACGAAAGTAGCTTAGAATGTAACCATTATATCTTAGCACAATTTAAAAAGTGTTTAAGTGTCTCACCTGGGGCTGTGGTTTTCCTTGATTCTTTGGCAAAATCATCACCAAAGAGTCCATTTGCACTCTTATAAAGAGGCAACTCAGTTAAAATTTTTTGTTGTACATCTTTACTTGGCACCAACCTCCTAATGCAATCATATAATCCATTTGTAACTTCCAAATCATATTCCATGTCTGGGTTGGAATAAAAGAACTCTGGGTTCAAAAAGTGACCAGCAGCATGCAAGGGGCGATGAAGTTGACATGTCCATCTATTATCAATAATTGTAAATACATCATTGTATTTACTTTCATCGTTGTTGAATGACTTCATTATTGTTTCCTTGGCTTTCTCTATTGCTTCATATATATAACCCATAGCTGCTTTTCTTTCCCCATCAACTAAACGAAGCACATGAACAAGAGGAGCCATGACTTTGAGAGTAAATACTACTTGATTCCAAAATGAAGGCATAAGAACAA
>Ga0214543_1007316_pt1 | contig 19055 bp, 7 predicted proteins | sample CNSS2metaG_FD_160094 | JGI IMG/M metagenome (GOLD analysis project Ga0214543, IMG submission 160094) | Root nodule microbial communities from cowpea collected in UCLA plant growth center, Los Angeles, California, USA - CNSS2 | ecosystem: Host-associated > Plants > Roots > Nodule | place: USA...
TAAAGTCCATGGCCAAATCTTCCCAAACACGATGCGGCAGCGGAAGAGGCTGAAGTAACCCAGCAGGTTTCTGAGGCACATATTTAATCTGTTGACACACCACACTTTGACGAATGAAGGTTTTCACATCCTTAGTCATAGAAGGCCAAAAAAAATTTTCTTGCAACCGATGGAGTGTCTTAACAATACCCAAGTGTCCGCCCAAAGGGGTTGCATAAAATTCTTGCATGAGAATCACACGAAAAGGAGACGTAGAAGGCAGCCAAATGCGATTTTTATACAAAATTAATCCATCCTGCAATGTATAATCAGAGAACGCAATAGGATTTTGATTGATACCATTCAAAAGCTGAGTGTAAGAGTGATCACGTTGTAAAGTGGTGCGCAATTCATCCAAAAATTGGAAGTGAGGAATAGTGAGCACATAGTAATGGCCAGAGTTGTCTTCCTTAGAGATGCGAGAAAGAGCATCAGCAACCACATTAGAATGGCCAGCACGATACTGAATCGTGTAATTATATCCAAGGAGTTTACTCATATAGAATTGCTGCTCCGGAGTCTGGATGGTCTGAGTCAATAATTCTTTAAGAGGTTTGTGATCTGTTTGAATGATGAAAAAGTGCCCCAATAAATATTGACGCCACTTTTTAATGGCTGCAACTATGGCGTGCAATTCACGTAAGTAGGTGGATGCTTGCATCATCCTGGAACAGAACTTTTTACTAAAGAAAGCAATTGGCCGTTGATCTTGAGAGAGAACCGCACCCATGGCAATGCCTGAAGCATCTGATTGAATAACAAAAGGTTTTGAAAAATTCGGTAATGCCAAGACTGGGGTTGTGGACATCACCTGCTTGAGTTTGTCAAAAGCGGTTTGTGCCTCTGGAGACCAATGAAAAGCATCCTTTCGAAGCAAATCTGTGAGGGGTCCAGCCAAGGAAGCATAGCCCCGAATGAATTTGCGATAAAACCCCGTTAGACCCAAGAAGCCTTTTAATGTCCGCACAGAAGTAGGGGGTGGCCATTGCAACATGACCTTAATTTTGGCAGTATCAGGTCCCACTGATCCAGCACTTACCACATGTCCAAGATATTCCACCTGTTGTAAAGCAAATGAACATTTGGACAATTTCAAGTAAAATTGGTTAGCACTCAACAATTCAAAAGTGATTTGCAAATGCAATAAGTGATCCTTCCACGTCGTGCTATAGATAAGTATGTCATCGAAAAACACGATGATGAACTTGCGGAGATGAGGTCTGAATAAGGCGTTCATGGTGGCCTGAAATGTGGCAGGCGCATTCGAAAGACCGAAAGGTAAAACTCGAAACTCAAAATGTCCATCATGAGTGCGAAAAGCGGTCTTATGAATGTCCTCTGGCTTCATCCGAATCTGGTGGTAACCTTGCAATAAATCCAGTTTGGAAAACCAAATGGCAGCACCCAATTCATCCAATAATTCATCAATGGTCGGTATAGGAAAATTATCAGGAACCGTGATAGCGTTCAAGGCACGATAGTCCACACAGAACCGCCAAGTGTTATCTTTCTTCTTAACCAAGAGGACAGGAGATGAGAAAGCACTAGTACTAGGTTGAATCTCCCCTGAAGCAAGCATGCGAGCCACCTGAGCTTCAATTTCTTGTTTTTGCGAATAAGGGTAACGATATGGACGAACTTTAACAGGAGCAGAATTAGGCAACAAAGTAATAGCATGATCAATAGGACGCTCCGGAGGTAAGGTTGAAGGCTCCTCAAATAAGAACTGGAAACGTTGCAGTAAAGCAGATAATTCCATATTATCAGTGGGTATCACACAAAACAGCTCAACCGAGGAAGGCACGATGGGTAGCATAGTGAGATGAAAACATTCGGCAATCTGCCCCCATTGGGACAATCGACGTAAATGATGAACCGAAATGGGTAAAGATGTTGTATTAATATCACCTATCAATTTGACCATTTGGCCGGACCACATAAACTGCATCGTAAGCTTCTCATAGTCCGTTAAAACAGGACCCAAACTGCGAAGCCATTGTACCCCAAGCACGGCTTCAGGTCCACAGAGATCAATTAAATGAAAATCAACCAAAAAGGCGTGATCCTGGATTACGAGCGGAACTTGGGTGCACACCTGAGAGCAAGTTAGAGCATGGCCATTACCAACCATTACTGACAGTGGGGTGGTGGTACTGCAAGGAAGACCCAATGCATGGGCGCGCTTAGACTGAAGGAAATTATGAGAACTTCCGCTGTCAATCAAAACACGAACAGAATGCTCTAAGATTTGTCCAGTAACACGAAACATTTTCGAGTTAAAATGACCCGACAATGCATTTAGACTTAACTGAACGGAGTCAGGTAGAGGTGAAACAGTATTTTCGGTTACAGGAGAATCAGGAGGTATCGTCTCTTCATCGTCATGCACTAGAAGGAAAAAACGAGATTTGCAACGGTGACCAGGACTGTATTTTTCATCACAGTTGTAACATAAACCACGATCACGTCGATTCTGCATTTCCGTAGCGGACAAACGTTTAAATGGGATAGCTGGCGTAACCGATTGGGAAAGCAAAGGTGGTTGTTGAGACGGCGGTAAGGAACGAGACGTCGACGGGGAACGCGACACCGATACAGTGGGATTCCGAGGAGGAGGTACCATGGAATTGAATTTATCCTCCTGAAGTTTGGCCAGCTCCGCCGCTTCCGAAAAAGACACCGGTTGGAATGCGAGAACCTCACGTTGAATGTCCGGACGAAGTCCAGAAATGAAGCACTCAAGAAGAAACGAAGGGGGAACATCCATGATCCTGTTTGCCAGTCCTTCAAAGTCGTTTAGATACTGCAAAACTGACCCAGTTTGAGTAAGCTTACAAAGACGCCCCTTAACATTGTGAAAGCGCGTTTCAAGAGACTGTAAGAAATCTGGCCAAGAACGAAGGAGGTGATTCCGCTCCAACCACTGAAACCAACTAAGGGCGGGACCATCCATGTAAAAGGAAACGATCTGGAGACGCTCGAGGTCTGGAATTTGATGATAGTCGAAAAAACGAGTGGCCGAAAAAATCCAATCGAAGGCATTGGAACCATCAAAACGAGGGCAGTCCAACCGAACTTTAAGGGTTTGCTTCGAAAACGATGCGTGGGGGGTTGGTTTGTTTTGAAGAGACGCAACCTCCGAAGAAAGGCCGTCAATGCGCGTGGTCAAACGTGAGACTTGCTCAATCAATAGGTCGAGGGCAGAAGGCTGAGGTGTCGTCATTGAAAGCACCAAATGATAGCAAAAGGGAAAGAAATCTGGTATTCGAGGTACCAGGCCTCCAGAGAGAAAAGAGAATTCCAATGTAAAAATATTCCTCCCATTCAAAGGTTCATTACACTGCTTTTATTGCATGCATAATGGTTTCCGCATATCACGGTAACCATGTAACAGAAAAGATTCCTATTTCATAAAAGACAAAATAACAATTTAACTCTCTCAATGCACGTAATCCTCCCAATTTGATGGCCTCATAATACGTCTTTTGGGCCTAGTGCTGACAGCTTCAATTGGCCCATTCTCGTCCTCAGTGACTGTTGCATCAGTCCCGCAACCTAATGAGGGCATGTTCATATATGCCTTTATCAAGGGTTTCAAGGTAGGATCTTTGTGTAAGTCCCTAATACAACGTCCCTCAAGCAGTACGAGGGAAGTTTGGTTCAGAGCAGCTTCACATATTGAAGCAAAGGATGTCACACTTCAGAAATGGAGTGAGGCAGAACGATTTAACATCATTAACCCCATCGTTCCTAAGGTAGCAAAGAGATAATGAGACCAGGATAAGGGTTGCAATTTTTGACGTCATCGAGACCGACCATGATCGTACCATTCGAGGGATAATGTTCATTTAAAGCATAAACATAACATTGATCAAACACCTTAATAACATTATCATTGACGCGATTAAATTAATACTACTCATCTAGAACACTCATCTAGAACAACTTCAGTATTGTTATGTTATGTAGATTTACCATTGTGCTAACTTGTTACAATGTAAAAATCATTACTTTTACTATATTAAGAACCAAAAGACATGGATGAAAATAAATCACAACATGAATCAAAAGAACAAACAAATTTATTCATCTAACCTCAGAATCCAATTAAAAAATTATAGTGGAACTAACCCTTAAAGCTTAGCCTTCTATGGAATGCAAAATAAAATAAAAATATAATAAGAGAATGTGGTGAGAGAGAAGAAAATTAGGCCTCTATAAGGATTCCTAAACTCCAAATTTCTGAGCTTCCTTTTATGCTTCCCCTTGGTCTTTTTATACAGGCCTTTATTGGACTTGACTTTTCTGTTGCTAAAAAGATCTCTCAAATATCTTTTAAAATAAAGATAAAGATAAATATTATTTATCTTTATAGCTATTATGAATATTTAAAAATATTTAGAGATATATAGCCTATTTTAAAACTACTTGAAAAATATAGTTGGTTGATAATCTTTGATATAATTAAATAACTTAATTACTTAAAGATATTTGATAAATTATCACAAACTAATATGTTCATAAATTCTCCAAATCAATCCCTTTGTAATGTTGTAGTCCAAATTTGTAGATAAATATAAATATATCATTATTTTCCCTATAGCTCCTCTTCTTTGACTAGTTCACCAGGTTTGACTAATTTTGACTTATTTACTATGCAATTAGAGTTTGACATGTGGCAACTCTCTCTCTCTCTCTCTCTCTCTCTCTCTCTTTCTCTCCCTTTTAGGGTTGTGATTGTTCACGACATGGAGAAAATGGTGGTTTGAAGGTCCTGCAATGGCTTCGTGGTCGCGCTGTTGCGGTTTAGGTGCGACCTGCATTATGGTTAGTCGCGATGGAGCTTGTTGTAGTGGCTTAATAGGTGCTATGACGAAAGCTTACATTGGCATTGTGTTTTCTGGCGACACGAGTTCAAATGTGCGGTGGTGTTGCGCATTTTATGCAGGTGGTTGTCGATCTGCTCACGTTTTGCTTGATGGAAAAGATGGTAACGTTTAACGCTTCTTCGTTTATGTATGCTTGTGAGGTGCTACTACTGGTGCATTGTTGACGACATTTTCAGTGCAGATTTTCTGTGTTCATTGCTGCAATGGAGGTTGTGCGGTGGTTTGTGGTTGTACGCTATGGTGGCAACAGTGGTGGTGCTTCAGGCATGATTTGCTCCAACATGGTTGACGATGGTGGTCAGCGTTGAACGTGTTTTCTAGCGTTGTAATGGCTATTGACGGAAGTGACGTGGTGGATGATGACCTAATTTGCCTAGGGTTTGAGAGCTTGAAGGTGATGAAGTGGTAGGTTGTGATTGGATCGTATGTTTAGTGGTTGATAGATGACATTGCGTATTTTGTTTGGGCAGTTTAACGAGTGGAGATTGCGACATGGCATGATCTGGTTGAGTAGATTTTAAGTGACAGTAAGGGTAAAAATAGACAAAGGCAGGGGGTGTAGAAGTAGGTTTTGAGTGACCCATTTAAAAATGGTGGTGTATGAGTAAAAACCAGGGGTGCATTCAGCTCCTTGTATACTTCTTTCTAGAATTTACTAACTTTGGCCTTATTCTTTAACTTGTAATAGTTCAATTTTCAAATCTTTAATGGATCAAATTTAACTTCAATTGCATTAACATATGTTAGAATATCTAAAAATATTTTATACAACTAAAATCACTTTTTAAGTCATTTTTATCTAAAAAAACTCATTAAGTCCAATTATCACAAATCTTGATTAAATCAATCTTTTAAGCAAAAAAAATCAATTAAACCCTGAAACTTAAACGTTAACTGAGGGCAAAAGTATGTACTTATCACACCTCTCAAAATTTCCAAATCTCAGCTTTTGTAGAAGGTTCAAGCAACCGACATTTTCTCATATCCAGGGAGGATCGATTAATGATTAAGTACAAATAAGGAAGTGTGGTGTGAGTTTTATTAGCATAAGTGACCTTGGTGCATGGATTTGGTGAAGCAAGTGCATGAGATCATATATGGTTGATGAGGAATTAATGAAGATGCATTGATAATCAAGCTAGGGATCTGCTAAATCTGGAATTCTCTTGAAGGTCATAGAGCTTGTATTTTTTATTATATTTGTAGACTATATGACATAGGTTAGATGTCATTTTGTCTTGTGTGTGCCCTTTTCAATTTGTTAAAAAGGTTTTTAACAAGTTAAAGGGCTTGCTGCATATTATTTTAGTATGAATGTATTCAATCAGTTGAATTGTTATTCAATCGACTGATTTCACTTAAGTAAAGTGAAATAAATAGATTGTATGGACAAATCAACTTGTTGAATTGACTTATGACCAAGCTATATAAGTTGGTTTTTAGAGAGATGAGATACAACTTGAGATTTCTAAGTGCGAAAAATAGTAATACAAATTTGGAAAACTCTTTCTCTTTGGATTATACAGTTTGCAGCTGGTGTTTGAAGATTTTGCTTGATATTGGAGCAAAGTTTTGCTTATTTGAAGCTAGAAGAACACATGTTTGGTTGTTCTTGTGCTTTTGTGTGTTTCCTGGTGTGATTCTAGGTTTGTAAGTGAGATTCTTATAGTGTTAGGGATAAGATTCTTGTGGGATTCAAGAATCTTGGTGTTTTGCTTTATTCAAAAGTGTAATTTTGAGGGATTTTGTAAAACTTTTGATATAGTGCATGATCAAGCTTAGGTTGTTTTGATTAACTAGATGTAGCTCAGCTATTGAGTGAACTAGTATAAAAATCAGTATGTGATCCTCTCTCCCTCATCTTGTTCTTCATTTAAAATCTCAAGAAAACTCACTAAATCTATCTTTGTAAGATGTGCATGTGTTTTTATATTATCTAAATATAACTAAGCTACGTATATCAATTGGAAAAAATCTTAGCTGATAAAAAATGTTGTTTAAGTGAGTTTCGTGCATTACATGTTGTTGCATAATTTCCCAAAATACCAGCGGATTGATTTTATCTTTTAATTTGTTGAATCATATTGCATGAACAAATTAATTTGTTGTTTTTGTTTTTAATCAACTGAAAAGTGTAATTCTATAGCAATACATCTATGATTTATTAGTCAATTGAATTCATTTTTAAAGGGTTTTCATAAGTTTTAATTGGAAATATGTTTTAATACTTAGCCAATTCAACCCCCTCTTCTTAGCTTGTAAAGCTGCTTTAAACGTACAAGATTCACTGCAGTAACAAACATCATAGAAAAAGTTGTTTTACCTTATGTAAACACATTGTTTCATTTAGGTAAGTAAAAATGTTTTAGAACATTTTTAAGGTAAATTCCATAGGTAAATAAGTAAAATAAAATGGGGAAAAGTAAAAAATATAAAATTTGTGAGAGTTAAAAAATAATAATTAATTTTTGCTTGGGTAGTTTATTTTTTATTCTTGTCTTTTTACTGGGTTGATAGCCCAATTCCTTTTTCCACCCTTATGTTTAGTTTTTGCACCCTTATTCCACAATTAAACCTTGTCGGGTCCAGTCTAGCTTGTTATAAATGCATATTTTTTTTGTCAAAATTAAGATATGACAGTGATCCCAAAGATAAGATGAGTTGATAATGGACTGAACAATATCTGATCTTGTTCCTTCTGGAATAACTAGTAGTATTTGCTTGATATCCCCACCAAAAACAATAATTTTTCCACAAAAATTGTCCTACTTTCATTTTCTGTGTTCATTATATCATTCAATGTTCTATCAAGAGCTTCAAAGCAATATTTGTGTGTCATAGGTGCTTCGTCCCAAATAATTAAATTAGCCTGTTTTAATAATTGTGATAACTCAAAACCTTGAAAAATGTTACAAACTGAGTTATCTAGAGTAGGGACTGAAATTTTGAATTTGGAATGTGTTGTTCTTCCTCCAGGTAGCAACAAAGAAGCTATTTCACTTTATGCAACATTCAAGACAATCTTTCTTTTGGATGGTATGGCAGATGAGTGTTTTCCACATGAATGTTTTTCCTGTGCCTCCATATCCACATAAAAAGAACATTCTTCCTTTGTTGTAGTTTACAACTTGTAATACTTTTTTCAAAGATTTCCTTTTGTTAATCTGCAAAATTAAATAAATATTAGTACTCGTATGAATGTAGTTGTGTTGTGGTTTATATTAAAAAAACTTACCAGTCAAGGATTTGAAATTTGATTCAAAAATTGTTTGTTCTTGAGCTGGGTAGTAATCCAATTCTGCATAAATCAGATCATTTCTAGTTTGAGATGGTGTGAAGTTTTTAGGATAAGGAATTCCCATGTAGTCCTTCAAACTTCTTCTATACGATTGAAAGAGTTTTTCTATCTCAATCAATGTTAAATTTTGTAATTGTGCATCACTTAGATGAAGATTTGGAAAGCAGTCTTACTAGATTAATTATCAAAGCTAAAAGGAAACATGAATACAACATTTGTTTTGTAGTAGTGCCTATATTTCTTGTTATCCTTCTTTCATTGTACAAAATACCATCACAAAGCCATTGTCAAGTATTGTTCCAGATATTTTGAGGGTTGTTGACACTGTTGTTGATCACAATGGTTACAAACAATTTTCTTAAGTAGTGTCTAGAACCCCAGGCGTTGGCCCTCCTTAATAGCTTCTATGAATTCAGAATCATCAGCTAGAAATCTTGATGCAAAGTAGGCTTCCCTGAAAGTTGGATATACTATGTTCTGAATAGTTCTGATATCTGTAAATCATAATGGCCCTTTTTACTACTATTAACATTCTTCTTAAGTAGGAAAGTTCTCTTGTACTTGGTGATATCTACAAAAGTCTTCCAATAGTGTTTCCCTTTTTCCGTGGTTTCCAACACCTATCTTTTGTTACATAAACAAACTTAGATACAAATTGAATGTAGGTTAGTTGCCTTGCCTCTGGAAATTTCTTGTTACATTCCATCCAACTTGTGAAAATTGACTTAGTAATGCTTGGTTTCACAATGAGTTGGTCAATGATATCTCCATCTCTGAAATATATTTGATGTTCACCTGGTAAGTGAAAAAAATAGTCTTTCAACAACTGGATTTCTTCCATGGATTGGAAATGCAAAAATTCTCCAACATGTTTCACATGGAGAGACATACCTACAATCCACATATTGCTTTATCTATTCCACAGATTCAGTTGTTGACGGATCAATATGGTTAGCAACTATTGCAGTTGTTATCCTGTCATATCCTTTGTTAATATACTTGAATAAATACTTAATCAAAGTACTTCGATTACATCATTCCACATTGATATGAACTTGGTATCTAATACTATTACAATTGTGAACTAACAAATGGAAAGTTCTTCAATTTTTTAATATTTTTGGACCACTTGCATTCAAATTTTTTTTTCTACAACAGGAAATAATGGATACGTGTCAATCTCTCATAATTTTGAACATTAAAAATTAAATCAAAAACCAAACACTCTCTCACTATTCCATTCTGACCCTACGTTTCCCACACATAATTCCTCTTTCTCAGCCTCTTTCAAACCTCTTCAGCTTCTTCGCTTTCTTTCTCAAACCTCTTCAACTTCTTCTCTCTCCTTCTCAAACCTATTCATTTCCTTCTCTCTTTTTATCAAACCCCTTCAGCTTCTTGTCTCTTTTTTCTCAAACCTCTTCACCTTCACGAGATTTAAAAAAGGTAATCGTTTCTCATTTTATTGTTCTTCTACCTTAGATCTACTTTTCTTTTGGTACGAGATGTGTTGCATTTAGGTTTTTTCTCAAATCTATTTCTCTTTTAAATGGTTTCTTTGCTCTCAGATTTGTTTTTCGATGTATACTGTTCGATTTATTTTTTCTTCTCAAATCTACCTTTCTTTTGGTTGATGTTTTATTTCGAGAGCCTTGAGCGACTTGACGAAGAAAAAAGGTAACAAGAATTTTGTTTTCTTTTTCGTTCTTCATCCATCTTTTCAGATCTACTTTGTTTTCTATTATTTTTGTTTTTCATGGTAATTTTTCTCTAAGATCTACTTATGTTTGTTCAGTGTATTTTTTCAGATTTTGTTTTCTTTGTTGACGAAATGTGTTGGATCGAGGTTTTTTTCTCATGTCTACTTTTGTTTTGGTTGATTCTTTCCTCTGATATTCTTTAACACCTTCACGAGACTTAAAAAAGGTAATCACTTCTCATTTTGTTGTTCTTCTACCATCTTCTCAGATATACTTTTCTTTTGGTACGAAATGTGTTGGATTTAGGTTTTTTTTCTCAGATCTATTTCTCTTTTGAATGGTTTCTTTGCTCTCAGATTTGTTTTTCCATGTATACTATTCGATGGATATTTTCTTCTCAGATCTACCTTTCTTTTGGTTGATGTTTTGCTCTGAGAGCCTTGAGCAACTTGACGAATAGAAAAAGGTAACAAGAATTATGTTTTTTTTCGTTCTTCATCCATCTTCTCATATCTGCTTTGTTTTCTATTATTTTTGTTTTTCATGGTAATTTTTCTCTAAGATCTACTTATTTTTGTTCGGTGTATTTTTTTAGATTTTGTTTTCTTTGTTGACAAAATGTGTTGGATCGAGGTTTTTTTCTCAGATCTACTTTTGTTTTGGTTGATTTTTTCCTCTGATATTCTTCAACGCCTTCACGAGACTTAAAAGAAGGTAACCACTTCTCATTTTGTTGTTCTTCTACCATCTTCTCATATCTACTTTTCTTTTGGTACGAGATGTGTTGAATTTAGGTTTTTCTCTCATATCTATTTCTCTTTTGAATGGTTTCTTTGCTCTCAGATTTGCTCTTCCATGTATATTGTTCGATGGTATGTATTTTTTTTTCATTTTTTTTTTGTTTTCTTATCAAAGTTTCGATTTTTACTCTTAGTTGTTTCTCCTCTCTCACTGAACAAACTCATGTTATTTTTTTTTAATTTCATTTTTGTTTAGGTCTATGAAATGGTGGACAAATCAAAGATTTAAGAGGTCTTGAAGATCAAAGACAATAAGGTATTTTTTTTTATCATTTTTTTGATTCATTGGGTTAAAGTTTTGGTTTTTATTGATTTAGGTCAATAGTTCCTTCACTTAGCATTTGCAAGGACATTTTTTCTTCTTTTTTTTCATCTTCTTTCGGTTCTTTGATTTTTTTTTGATTCTTTTTTGTTTAACATCATCTTGGTGCAAAGTTCATTATTGAAGAGTAAAGTGCATAAGCTATGATTTCTTGCTCCACTCTCTCGCTCTCTAATGGTATATGGTGGTATATATTTTATTTTATTTTATTGTTTTCATCGTCTTCTGATGTTTTTTAATTTTGTATTTTTTTTATTTTGTTGTGTGTTTATGTCTCCTTAAAGCGTATTCTCATCTTTTGAATAAATTGAAAGGAAAGAAAGCATAAAGAGAGTAAAATGAACAATAATACATTGTGAATTTAAGGAGTTTTATTTGTTTTTCCTTTTCTTGAAACTCCAGGCTATTCACATTCAAACATAATTATAGCGAGATTTAACCATTGCCATCTTCTGCAATAATCAATTCAACACGCTGAATCACTCCAACTTGGTAAGCTTTAGTTTCTTTACATTCTCTTTCTTTTTAACTATAATTTCAGAAAAGGACCAACTATTAATATTGCTTTATTCTTACTTCATTTATATATATATATATATATATATATATATATATATATATATATATATATATATATATATATATATATATATATATATTTATATATATATATATATTTTTTTTATATAAAATATATATATATATATATATATCCCAATTGCTATGATGAAGTGTTTTTTATATCCCAATTGTAATTTGATATGAGTGGATCTTAATCATTGTAGATGAATATGAGTGGAAATGCATATGGTGTCGTGATAAAGTAACTATGACTTAGGAATTGATACTGGCAGTCTAATGGTAAGTATGTGTAATGAGATCTTTAGTTTGATTACATTTTTGATACCCAAAGTGTAGTTTGCTAATTTGATCTTATTTATTGCATATAAGTTTGAGTGGCACTGCAGAACACAATCTTGATATTGAGTTATATTCCGTACCTTGAAAACAATTATCACCACACAATAGCTTTGAATGATATGGTTTCGAAGATATCCCTTAACATCAAAGACACAAAAAAAAATTAAAAAGAGAAGTTGTAAACTTTGTACATTTTATTTTTTTGGATACTTAATAATTGTCTTTTTTATATTTGAGTGTATTTTTTTTTTCAGTATCCCAAACTTGCAGACTTCAAGTTTGTTGATTTGTAAATATGATATGACATATATTGATTTATATATACACTTTACAGGATTCTTCTTTTTCTTTATTTATGAATTTCATTTATGTGGTGAACCCAAGATGTAGTGAAGATTATAATCTCAAAGTAATGATTTTCATGTAAATAATAAGGTTCTGATACCATAAATATTGATAAGTTAATTCTAAAAGTAATAGTGAATTCAAAAATGAACAATTTATTTAAGAAATTAATTAACATACACAATCCATAAATTAAAATTTACATATACGATTGATAACTTACAAATTAATCATGTTATTTATTCAACGATCACATATATTATACAATAAAGTAATAATTATCAGATATTGGGTTCAAATCTTTTTTATCCTTAAAACAGTTATCATAAAAAAAAAACTTTATACTTATTCACACAGTTTCCATCAATTATGTTGAATCAAATCCAAAGAAAAAAAGAAAGATGAAATATTTATTGCAAGTTATCAAAGTTTAACTAATTACCAAAAAAGTAGTTGATTCAAATTGTTTATTTAACTTATAAGGTTAAGCCATAGAAAAATAAACCCTTTAAATTATTAGTCATATTATTACACGTCACTAATAAATTATTATGTCAATTTTATAATTTAGCACAAATTAATTCATATCCAAATACTACTTTTTAACCTTAATAAAAAAATTTATTAAATTTTAATTCAATACTAATTGATTTGCCAATAAAAGTTATAGATGGAATTGCTAATAAGTTTTTTTATTAAATTATAATTGATTTGTTTCTTTCAACACGGCATCATCATTAATTATGAAAAGATTAATAATTTTCTTTTTGTGTGTCTCAATGCAATACCAAGTATGTACAAAACCTCTAATTTGATATTTTGAATATGTTATCTGAATATATCATAATTAATTTATTGTAGTAAAAATAATCAAAGAATAAAGACTTTGATAACAAAATAAATAATTAATAAAAATAAAGTTTGAAAGAAAAATATTTATAACAAAATAAATACTTAAAAAAATAAATATCGGAGGAATGTTTATCATAATAGATTCATATTTGTCGATATCCTTTACAAAATTTAAACTTGATGAGTAAAATTCATTGATTTTCGAAAGTTATAGAAATAAACTCAGTAAGGATATCATAATTATTTATCCATTTTGATTAGTCTTTTTCTATTTCATTTCTTCTTCATTTTAAGTTTTTTTTAAAGACTTTTTATGTTTACAATGTTTAATGTTTTCTATTTTATATTTTAAGACAAAATGGGTAAAGACTTTTAAAGAACTTTTTAAAATATTGTTCAACTTTTAAAGATATCACGTTAATATGAATTTTTGTATCACATTATATTCTTTATTAATATGAACTAAAAATCTCTATATGAAATTAATAGATAAAATTAATTATTATAAAATAAATAAATAAATTTAAATTAAATTGAATAAATATTACAATTTAAATTAAATTAAATTAATATTAGAAATTAATTGTTTTACCGTCATTAATACTTTTCATATTCTGAGATTATAATTACATTTGATGAAAACGTATTTCAAGATAATTTAAAGTTTTGCACTGCTCAAGAAATACTGTAAAATCTCTTTATATTACAAAATCTTTGCTAATTCCAATTTTTGAAAACACATCTTCCCATGAATAAGTTTTTTAATGTATTCCTAATTTATAATAATATATATTTTTTAAATAATAGTGTATAAATTCTTTAAAAGTATGTATCAATTGCTTTTACTAAATAGTATTATTATTTACTTAATAAAGAGAGTTTAAAATCCACAATACATCTTTCAACAAATATCTTTGGACTCTCTCACTCCTCTCATATCAACACTATTATACCACCAACTCATGTCCTTTTCCCCTCAATCTCATTGAAAGAATAAATTCAAAAAACGTATGAATAAAAAACTGAAAGAATCTTGAATTACAAAAACATCTTATGGAATACAAGACATTCAAAAATTTTAACTGATAATAGGTACACAAAGTTGTAACTCTCAACTTTTTAAAAAATAATGTTTTTAAATATATAAATTATATATATATATATATATATATATATATATATATATATATATATATTATTATTATATATATAATTAAATATTTCGTTGTACACTTTTGAAGTAAATATTTTAGAAAGGGTGTATCTTTTGTAGTATTTGATAGTTTACTATTTAACTTTTTTCATGTCTAATATTTTTAGTTTTTCAAAATCTATTATTTACATTTATTTCATATTTTTGTGTCATCTAACTTTTATATTTTTAAATAATCAACAATTTTTATATTGTTCATCTTTTTTATTATTTGGGAATCTACTATTTATATTTTTCTACATCGTCTAATAAATATTTTATTTAAAATTAAATTTTATTTCTTAGTTTTGATTAACTCAACCTTACTCTATTGTTTAAAATAATTATATATAACATATTTTATTAAAAAATATAAATAACATTATTACTTTTTTATAATAAAAATAATTAAGATATTATTACTTAATTTTATAAAATAAATTACTTATATTAAATTTAATTATAGTTTTATACAATACAAATACAAATAATTATATATAATACATTTTTGTTAAAAATATATATAAATAACTTAAATATATTTTTATTATAAAACAAATTAAAAGATTATTATTTACTTTTATAAAATATAATATTTAAATTTAATTTAATTATATTTAAAATTTAAAATTATTTTAATAAATATATCATAAATTTTAAAACATGTGTGTTGCACGGGTATAAATACTAGTTTTATTAACAATTTGGGATTGTATGTATCACAACCTAAATCGCGACGGGACGGCGAACTAAAACAAATTGTTTTGAAAATAGAGATTTAAAGTCATTACCATAATTTATTTTGAAAAACTATGGAAAACCATAAAAATAATATAAAGTTTGCGAAAATCAAATTTAGGGCCCGGGAGTCGGTTATGCATAGGGAATGTATTAGCACCCTACTGCTTCTGCCCAAAAGTGGTACCTTTAATTAAATTTGCAAAAAGATATGTGCTTATTTTATAATATTTATTTTTCCCAAAAAATAAGAAAATAAATTGAAATAATATATATTTTGAGTTGAAGGACCCGACAAGGGTTAAAACTTTGGCCCTACGTATTCTCATTGAAAATGAGAAATCAAGACTACGTAGTTCTTTATAAAAATTTAATTTTAATTTTTAAAGTTGTCTTTTGACATTTTTGAAAATAATTATCATGCAACGCGTGCGTTTGATTAGACACTAGAACTATTTTTATATTTTTTGTATTTTAAAAAAGAGTGTCATGCAACGCAAGCGGTCGATTAAACACCAAAATATTATTATAATTTTTATATTTTAAAAAGAAAGTGGCATGCGACGCAGACGGTCGATTAGACACTAAAAAATTATTATAATTTTTGTATTTTAAAAACAAAGTGTCATGCGACGCGAACGATCGATTAGACACAAAAAGATTATTATAAATTTTTGTATTTTAAAAATAAAGTGTCATGCGATGTGAACGGTCGATTAGACACTAAAAGATAAAATAAAAAAGTTTAAAATTTTTATTTATCCTGATTTTATCCTTTTTAATTTTTATTTCAATTTAAAATACTTTTATTATTTTAAAAAATTATGTGATTGAAATATGATATTTAATTAGAAAATGATAAAATTGGAAATAGAAAATGGGAGTGTATAACTGAATATGTGGGTGCAATGAGAAAAATTACACACATGGGAATGAGGGTGCATAAGAGAAACACATGGTGCATAAAGTGACATATGGCATTGCCACAACCGCATCACACTGTCTTTGCCATGTGGCACAATGTCAGATTGACACGTGGTACAATGTCAGATTGACACGTGACATAATGTCAGATTGACATGTGGCAATTTTTTTTTAATTTTTTTTTAAATTATAAAAATATTTAAAAACAATTTGAAAAAATAAAAAAAAAAACCACGTGCTAACTCGTGACACATAGTTAACACAGTTAGTGTATTACTAACAGAAATGATCTAATGCAACGAATTTTCCAAAATAGAAACCCAATTGAGTCAAATAAAAGACTTACTTGAAATTTCGTTTAAAAAATGGAAACTTTTGAAATGATTTAACCAAAAATAAAAACTAAATAGTTAAATGACACCTAGCAATTTACTTATTTTTTTATATGGAATTTATAGTATATTTGAATTAGTATTTTCTACATTATGATATTTTAATTAATTGCATTTTTTCTATGAATCTTATTATTATTTAAATTAATATTAAATTTAGTTATATTATATTAGTATTATTAGTATAGTATTAATATTATTATTAGTAATAATAATAATATTATTATTAACATTTACATTAATAATTATAATAATAATAATAATAATATTATTATTATTATTATTAACCGATCATTCCTATATCATAAATCTATAAACAAATAAACAAATGAACAAGACCAATTAGACAAACTAACACATTTTATTTAATATAATATTTAATTAAAATGTCTAATAAGAAATTTTAGTCATATAACTACACATCACTAATAAATTATTATGTCAATTTTATAGTTTAGTACAAATAAATTCATATCTACATGTTATTTTTTTTTTATCTTAGTATTTATCATATAAAAGAAACACTAATACCTTTGATTCATCATATTTAGTTTTGTGTGATTGTTTATTTTCTTATATCGATATCTGCATATGTTTCTATTCATAAATTTTAACATCAACTTCACGTTTTTATCTTCTACGAGATCATTCATATTTTACGATATATCTACACTTTACTTTTATTTTGTAAATACATTTCACATTTATTTTTCACATTTCACCTCATACTTGTTGTTTAAATTAACATTAGCACTAATAGTAGTAATATTAGTTATAATAATAGAATTGATATTATTATTATTAGTAATGTTATTATTATTATTATTAACAAATAATTCTTATACCATATATTCACAAACAACACCAACAAAAGACAACTTAAAATATTTCATTTAATATAATATCTAATTATATATATATATATATATCACTAATTATTTATTATGTCGATCTTATAATTTAGTTCAACTAAATTCATATCCAAGTGTTATTTTTTAATTTTAACATTTGTCATGTAAAAAAAAATCTTTGATTTCATATGTCATTATCTTTCGATATATCTTTATCTGTCTATATTTGCATGTACTTCTATTTACAAATTTTAACATTAGTTCATATTGTTTTTATTTTGTACGGGATCATTTATCTCTGAAAATATGTCTACACTTTACTTTTATTTTGTACAAACATTTCACTTTTATTTTCTATGAAATCATATTTCAATAACTTGCATATTTTCTAGGTGATCATATTATTATTTATAATAATATTAGCATTAGTATTAGTAATATTAGTATTAATAGTATGATTGATATGTGTGCTTAATTATTATCTACAACACCTTATATAGATTTTACATAATTAAAACTATTTCTAATTATTTACTTATGTCATATCAAACATGACCGATTACACATCATAATGAATTCAAAACTTCTTTGTGTTACATAAAATGAAAATTTCATATAAACTAATTAGATTTAGGTTAAAAATATTGTTATTTTATTATAAAACATATTGTTATTATAAGTAAATACAACTCCGTACTTTTTGAATACATGATGATAATAAATCAATTTTCCTTACTAATACACACGTTAAACTAACAAATGTAATAAAAAAAGAGAAAAATATAACGACACGTGCGTACGCACGGGTCTAAGACTAGTATATATATAAAAAATTTACTATTACTTATATAAAATTGTGAAAGAGTTGTAATACGACATAAGTGAAAGTAGACTTCATGTAGAATTCATTGGATCTATAATATCATATAAGTAAAAGTAGTCCATTAATATGAAAGAATTTAATTTAAGGAATTACTAAAGAAAGACTAATATAGAATTATTAAATATTTAAAAAAACATGTAATCTTTACTTATAATAAAACTGTGAAAGACTTTTAATATCATAAGAGAAGTAGACAAATTGGTTCGGTGTGACTTTACAGCACCATCTATTTTAGGAAATTATATAATATATATGCAGAAGTACCAAAAATATCAGCACAACTCAAAGCAAAAGGGCTGAAAACAAATCTTCTCATATCACAATTCAAATATGTATAAAACCATGTATTACTTAGCTTTCCATCTTTTTTGTAGAGTAATCTCAAAACAAATCTAGAAATCTAGTATTACTTCTTCTAATGTTGCGTATATAAAATAATAGCTGTCCATGTATTTACTGCTTCAAATGTTGTGAGTATAAAGCAATGATATATGGACATAAATAAAAGAACCATCTACAAACATTACAATAAATTGGCATTAGTATGTATCACAACTTATACAGAAAGGTCCACATAAGTACTGAACTATACATAAAGATTAACATTAAGGGTGACAAAACGGGTTGGGCCCAACGGGCCAGCCCGTTAGCCCGTGCTAAAAGGAACGGGCTGGGTTGAAGATTTCAACCCGTCAGCCCGTTCTGACCCGTCCCGTCCAATCCGTCAACTTGACGGGCCAAAGTACGGGCCAGCCCGTCCTGGCCCGTTGGCCCTTTTTAAAAAAATAAAATAAAAATAATTAAAAAGATTAATTTTTTAGATTATATATTTTAAATGTATAAATATATAATAGTATTGTAATTTAAATCATTAACACCTACAAATTAAGTTTGAATTATTAGTTATAA
>Ga0214543_1007317_pt1 | contig 19052 bp, 12 predicted proteins | sample CNSS2metaG_FD_160094 | JGI IMG/M metagenome (GOLD analysis project Ga0214543, IMG submission 160094) | Root nodule microbial communities from cowpea collected in UCLA plant growth center, Los Angeles, California, USA - CNSS2 | ecosystem: Host-associated > Plants > Roots > Nodule | place: USA...
ATATATATATATATATATATATATATATATATATATATATATATATATATATATATATATATATATATGTATATCTATATATATATATACCTGCACAAAATGAGAACCGTAAACATGTCCGATACAAATTAGTCGATGTTGACTTTGCATAATAGGTGGGGATGTACGGAGTGGGAATATCATCAAATTCTGAACTGATGACAAGCACACGAGGATTACATTATATCGATTAGCAATCGCATACCCCATGTTCGGTATAGTCATCCACTTGTCTCGATTAGTCTGTATATAATTAATTAGATTATAATAAAACAAAATCATAAAAAACTTTTAATACATAAGTTTCAACATTAGTGTGTAGAAGTTATACCCCTCAGGTGAATGAACTAGCAAAAACTTTTTGAGTTCTTCCAGGCGATCATAGCCTCCAACTAATTTTGCATATTCATCTCGCCATTGACTAAGTTCTTTGTATAAATCATGTTTGATTAGAGGCCATGACTCATGACCCATACCCATCAATGCAGCAATGCATCTATACCCACAATGACCATCTGCCACTACATCTACAACATCCACTATATAAGGATGAAAAACATGATTGAACTGTTCTAGCATGGGTTTACCTTTTCTTGAATTACACCTTTGGTCTTTAGCTTGTTTTCTGTTTTTGTGTCTTGTCTTGATGACTCAATGAAGGCGTCAAGATGCTCAAAATATGAGGGATCACGTTTGGTTGACTTCTTTGATCGATGACTCTTAGGTGAACCTTTCGTCTTAATTTTACTCGTTGGCGACAACATCGATGTCATCGAATGACAAACTATATCAAGTAATTTATGTTTGATGGTGACTTTTCCTGCAATGTCAACTTCTTTGAAAAGATTAAGCAGTAGATCAACCTCCCTCTGAATAGATAATTGCCCTTTGGATTGTGAAGACGACACATTTGAGAAGCTCAACCTAGTCCACATGACATGAATTTCTTGGAGAGGAATCATCCCAGGATCATATCGTGCTAATTCACATGAATTTCTGAGAATGCAGCCACAACGACTAGTATCGAATCCAATTTTCTTTACTCTTTCTAACTCTGGAGCAAGGAATTCTAAGTCACATCTAGAAATATATCCCACTAATCTTCTATAACTCAATGCCTTGTAAGAGTCACTCATTAAATCTAGACTTCTTTCAAAAGACGCCTTTATTTTGTTATGTTGCAAGATAATAACTTTGTGAATTCCATCCTAACACGAACAAAGGTCTCCCATACTACTTCTAAGAAATTTCTTGAGGCTCAAGTGAGCAGACTCAACCCTAGTACAATTTATACATGCAATCATATAAACCATTAATAAAAAAAATGAATTAATAAGAAGATGCAAACATACTTGTTTGATGTTATATTCCCTAAATGCATAACTTTGTTTGTCCACGCCTTCACAAAGTATTTCTTGTAAGGAATGACCCACGAGTTATTAACATATTCAAAGAATACAGGCCATGACTGGCAAACAAGCTCGAGACAATTAACACAATCATTAAACTTTAACTCATCTTCACAGTCCATGACATTTTCCCATGCTTGCAGTACAACATCTCATGCATCAACAAAATTCACTCACATTTTGCACTTTGCCTGCATATTTTTTTGAATATGGAAACGACATAGAAGATGATAACACTCAGGGAACACAATGCCAACAACATTCATTAGAGCCAGATCTCTATCAGTTACAATGACTTATGGACCACCCTCAAACGTCATAAACAAACCTCTTAACCTTTCAAGAGCCCAAGTGAAATTATTTTACTTTTCACTGGATAAAAATGAAAACGCGGCTGAGAAAGTTAATCCTGTTGAGGTCACACCAACAATCTCAAGCAATGGCAACCGATATTTGTTGGTTTTGTAAGTACTATCCATTAAGAACACAATATTGAATGAATTTAACAACTTCACAGCATTAGGATGGGTCTAAAACAGATTGCTAACCACATCAAATTCATCAACACATCTACTAAAATGGATATAGTGATCACGTTCCAACATCAACATTAACTGTTGTAACTCAGTCCTTGAACCTCTTACTGAATGTTTGTACCAAGATCTTGCATTATATACTTGCTTCAAAGTTGTCACATTACACCCATCTTTTTATTTGAGAGTGAGAAGTATATTTGCAGGTTTTACTTGACTTTTAGTCATATCAACAAGCAACGAGTGTTCAGTGGACTTCAACCTACCCGCACAGGGGTGACCAACTAGAGTAGATGAGACATTGTGATTATGATAACCACATTTTACGTTCTACACCCATCCCTCCCCTTGAGAGATGGGTCTGCCTCTCAATCTAAAGGGACAATCACATTTTCTTGTCCTAGATAAACTCGGTTCTGCATCACATTTGTATTTTTTATATTTTTCGCCTCTTTCACAACCTAATAATACATGGGTCTTTCTTCCTGGTTGTCCATTATATTTATCTGATCTTAGAATAATAACAACAAATCGAAGATTAAAAGCAACCCCTCTAACCCACTTAATTAAATCTTCACGTGTTGGGAAGATATCATCGGTTGTAAAGTGAGATGTATAATCTTGTTCGCAGATATCATGAACGAAATCAGAAAAGTTTGACATGAGACTACAATTTACTTGAGAATCCAAGAAACTCAAATAACTAAAATGATGATCTTCCATAATGAGCTATAATAAAAAAGAAAATATTTTAATACGTGAAACAACCCCATTAAGGGCAAGCACATACAAACAGATAAGCATGAAAAAGCAATGCAACAGGGCACCTCACTGGTCTGTCTCACCTATTACACAACACACACTACCTCACAAACACGAGGTGTATATGCAAAGTTTTCAGACAAACACGAAGTCTCACACAAATTCTACCAACGTTTCATCAAATTCAAAACTGTTTCATCACATTCAAAACTGATTCCATGTAAGGTGGTGATAGAAACTACTTTAGAGAGTCATACAAATTGTTTTCACCTCACTCACGCACACAATACATACTCACTCACAAACTCACGCACACCACTGCACCTTACTAAGCAACACACTAAAACCACATTCAATGCACGGTCTCAGCACCCACATATCACACAACTTGCTCATGAACACACACTACCTCACTGATGGCTCATGAACACGCACATAAACACATAAATAACATTATTTTATTTCCTGAACGAAACCAAAAGATTAGGGTAACTAACCCAAAGAAAGGTGAAGAAGCTAGAACCCTTGTATGCATGCATACATCCACTTTCAACCACTGCCTTCCACCTCCGTAACAAGCAAAAGAAAAAAAAACACTAAACAAATGTTGAAATTCATTTCAGAAAAGTATGAAACAAATCTTGACATTCGTTTCATTATTTTGTTTTATTTTTTAATGAAATAGATGTCGAGACCCGTTCATACTTTTCTGAAACGGATCCCGACATTCATTTCATAAAAAAAAAAAGCGAAACAGATGTCGAGATCCGTTTTAGAAAATTTTGAAACGGATCTCGACATCCGTTTCATTAAAAAACAAAAAAATTAATGAAACGAATGTTGAAATCTGTTTCACATTTCTCTGAAACGGATCTCAACATCTGTTTCACAGAAAAAAAAAGAAAAAAAAATACAAAACGGATCTTAACAAACAAGGTTCCAACCATTCAAATCAAATTCCAAAACATTCAATATGATTATGATTAAACTGGAAGGAGACTAACCGAGCAAAGAAGATAAGAGGAAAACTTTCAAAAATAAAATTAATGAAACTGCACACGGAGCTTAGACCACGGACCAACTTCAAGGACAAGTGGTGACAAGAGAATGAAGCACAGGCAGGGACCACTGCCACCTTCAAGGGACCACTCAGAAAGCACAACACTCTAGAGAAAAAATGGAGAGAAAAAAGCGGTGGAGAGAAGAAACGTTGTGGAAATAGTTGAGGGTGTAAGGCTCAGATAAAAACCAAAGCAAAATACACTGTTGCCGCAATAAATATCATTTACTGCTTTCACCCACTTTCACCAACCTGGCACCTACAAATTTATTAGGGGTAAAATGGTAAATTTTGGGGGTACTGAAGAAGACTTGGGAGTGCAGGGAGAAGACCCCTGAAAACTATCTAGGAATTAATGCAAGATAATGAATAAGCTAGGAAGTACATAGAAAAAGCCCAAGCTCCATAAGAGGAAGCCCAATTTGAACAAGAAAGGCCGAGAAGAAGTAGAAAGGGCTTCTCCCTTACCTCCAAACATTTCTCCTCTATCTCCAAAATTCTTTTAACTTCCTATTTTATCCTTCACTAAATACATTTTTTTTCTCTCCTATTTAATGCACGTTAACTAACCTCATCCCCAATTATTTTCGCTTACCAATGTCGACATCCGATTTTTTGATTTGTTCTACAGATGTCAACATCCAATATGTTTTTTTTTCTCTTATCACATCTCTAGGTTCGATATACTTTTAACTTTTTTTTATTTAGAATTGGATCTCTATGTCATTTTAAGTTTTATTTCTTCTCTTCAAAACTTTTTATCCCAAAATATATACATTATTAATTTTATTTTATTTTTCATAATTACTAAAATATTTAAAATATAAATAAAATTGAAAATATTAACAAAATAATAATGTATTTAAAAAAATTAAAAATACAATTAAATTATTAAGAATATATATATATATATATATATATATATATATATATATATATATATATATATATATATATATATATATATATATATATAAATTATATATATATATATATATATATATATATATATATATATATATATATATATATATATATGTATATTATACTTACATATGTAAAAATCCGTAAATTGTGTTAAACGGATTTCGAAATCCGATTATTGTTAAATAAATTCTAATATTTGATGGTTTTTATATATTATTTTTTTAAAATATTTGATATATTAAAGATAATTAATAAACAATAAAAAACCAAATAAAAACAAAAATTTAAAATGTATAAATATTTTTTTATTTTTAAATATAACTTAAACATAATAATAAATATTTTAAAATAAAAATAAAAATAAAAATGTTTACAAATTTATTTTGTTTAACAAGAATTGGATATCGAAATTCATTGTCGAAAACCATTTTTCAGAACCGATTTTGACATCCGTAAGTATATATTCACATGCCTTTTCTAATTTTAAATATCGAAATTGTTTGTTTTTTTTTTTATTAATCTTTTAACTATTTTAATAATTATAAAAAAATAAAATTTACAAAACTATTATATATATATATAAATTTTAAGTTGAAGAATTTTGGGAAGAAGAATTTAATTTAATGTGTGGTGTAATTTTGAACTTGTTCAATTTTATCTTGAAGAGGATAAAAATCCTTTCATCCCTCACTAAAGTGTTAATATATGTGTGAGATGAGTGTCCAATTTAAAAAAAAGTAAAATCTAACCGGATGTGGAGATCTGGTTCTAAATAAAAAAAATATAAAAGTGTAATACTAGATGCGAAGAACAATTAACAAAAAAAAACAATGACATTCGTAGAATGAAGAATCGAATGTCAACATCCGTAACAAAAAAAATTGACATCCGTAGAATGAAGAATTGAATGTCGACATCTGTAACAAAAAAACTACCGGATGTCCACATCCATAATGAAAAAATAAACATACCAAATGTCGACATTCGTAGAACAAAAGAAAGAATCGGATATCAACGTTCGTAAGAGAAAAAATTTGGGGGTGAGGTAAGTTAGCATGCATTAAATAAGAGAGATAAAATATATATTTAGTAAAGGTTAAAGTGGGAAGTTAAAAAGGTTTTTGAGGTAGAGAAGAAATGTTTGGAAGTGCAGGAAGAAGCCCCCAAGTAGAAGTCTTTCGTCGCCAAAAAGGAAAAGGTAGTCAAAGTATAAGATACATGACAAATGGTTAATGAGGAGCTTTGACAAATGATGCACAATCGTGGGTCATGTCAAGAGCAAGTCATTCCAAGGTCGACTTGCAATATGAAAGAATGATGAATGAGTTGGTCCCATCACACCATATGACTCCTAAACTTAGTCTATTCTCAAGGTTAGGGGCCTAGAGAGTCACTTAAAGGCCTTCCAAGCTCAAATGATGATATTGGAGGACCGAATGTTGTTTGGGGGCAAGATGTTTGTATATGAATTTTGTTAGGTGGTTTCTTCTTGCACCTGCAAGATTTCTTCCACATCTACAAAGTTTTTCACTATTTCATTAGTGCCCTTTCAAAAAATAAATGTAAATTAAAAAGTGTATTTGGTGACAATAATTATGATGTAATTATGAGCTTTTGGTGGGTCAACAAACTTATTTAATGTGCTTTGGTGATTATTATCGACTCATGCACCCTGAAATGAATTTCAGAAGTCAAGCTCCGGAAGAGGATTTTTTCATTGACTTTCGGAAGAACATTTTTTCAATTGACTTCTAGAAGTTGAGATTCGGAAGAGGAGTTTTTCTATTGACTTCTAGAAGTATAGATTCAGAAGAGTATTTTGAATGTTTGAGATCCAAGCTATACACTTTCGAAAGTCAAATTTCAGAAGAGGAATTTTTTGAGTGACTTCTGAAAGTCGAGATTCAGAAAAGGAATTCTTTTATTGACTTCCAGAAGTCAAGATCATGAAGAGAATTTTTTCAATTGACTTCCGAAAATCAACATTCGGAAGATAAATTTTTTTATTGACTTTTGGAAGTCGAGATTCGAAAAAGGATTTTAAATGTTTGAGATCTGGGCTATACACTTTCGGAAGTCGAGTTTTGTAAGAGAAATATTTTGAGTGACTTCCGAAAATCAAGATCTAGAAGAGGAATTTTTCCATTAACTTCTGAATGTTGAGATCCAGAAGATGAATTTTTGAATTGAATTCCAAAAGTTAAAATTCGGAAAAGGAATTTTTCTATTGACTTTCATAAGTCGAGATCTGGAAGAGAAATTTTTTGAGTGACTTCCGGAAGTCGAGATTTGGAAGAGGAATTTTTTCATTGAATTTTGGAAGTCGAGATCCAAAAGAAGATTTTTTCAATTGATTTCCAAAAGTTGAGAACCAAAAGAGGAATTTTCCCAGTAGAGAAGATAGAACTCATATTTTGTTTTCAAGTTTTGAGTTATCGTGAAGAGATAGGAGGCCTTGTGATATCTTCTTTACGACGACCAACCTGAAGTTGTTGTTTTCTTTGAGTTGAAGAACGCCTTTTTACACCATTCCATGGCTTCCTTTCTCTACAACCCTTTTGGGGTTGAAGTTTTCTATTGCTTTCACAACCTCTTCATTCACCAGAAGTGGAGATGCAGGACCCAATCACCAAAAATCAAGATCTAATGGGGGGTTCATTCAACGAAACTCGAGATCCGGGAGGTTTAATTCACCGGAAGTCGACATCTAGTGGCTTAATTCATGGAATTGGACAATTTTGAAAGTCGACTTCCGGTAGTGTAAGGTTGATCAACTTTATAACGTCTCTTTTTTAGCCAACACTATTTAGTTACAACTAGCGCCAAAAATTCTTGTAGTGTATTGTCCTATTTATTTTTATCAAATCATAGTTTTATCATGTATTATATGAAACATAGTTTTACTAAAAGTAGAATATTTATGGACATACAATTAAAAAGGTGAACCCTTGTGTTAGAGTTGTAAAATTGGAGAAGAATAGATACTTTAGTGAGTATAAGTAAAAGAACAAAAATGAATTATGAAAGTTATAGTTTGAGTTCTAATTTGGGCAAAATTCGGTTATGTAGACTAGGGATAACAACGCGGAATGGACTATGTGGACCGTCTCGTAAGCTGGCAAGAAAAAGTACGAGGTAGACTAAGTATTTTAGCCTTTTGGTCTGCTTAGGCCTGCCTTGCATAACTTGTAGTCCGAGCAGACCAATGACTTGTTGGCCTACATTTGGCCCAATTAAATTTCTAAAATCTACCAACTCTAGCACAAAATGTTGTGTTTATTCTAAGTAACTTACTCATTCACATTTCTTCTCTTGTCTTAGTCTACTTCAAAGTCATTTCTATTTTTAATAGGTTTGTACTTAAAAATTATAAATTGTAGAATTATGAATATTACTTATTTTAAGAATTAGGCCTACATAAATTATTATTTCTAATAATTTAATTAAATAAAAATAAAATTATTAAAATTCATACGTGGGCCACGACTAACCGACAAACTTGTAAATCGACTCGCAAACCCATAAACTAAACATTATATAAGATAGGATAGAAAAATTAACCTACATTTCTTATACGAAACAAGTTGACCCATTTTTTATGGATCAAAATAGGACAATCCGACCAACAAAGTCATCCTAATGTACATATAAGCTAAAAATGTTATAAAATGAAAAAATAAATAATTTATTTAAAATGGAATTAACGAAGTGATTCCATCTCTGAATAACATTTATTAATAATCTAAATTTGGGGAATTTATCTCTATTTATAAGCATTTCCATAAATATCTATGGATAAGTTCTCAGAGTCTATCAGTAGTTTTATAATAAATTATTATGAATAACAATATGTATATAACTAACGAAAAAAGTATCTCAATCCCAACCTAGTTATATTTTGCTATTTATCTTTATTTATAGAAACTCAAAAATCTATAGAAAAACATTTCTACTAAAGAGATTATTATATTTCACAATTCATTGTCACTCTTTTCTCATCATTCTTTGATATCTTATTGACTTGAGTATCAAAATTTTTGTATAAATATTCATTGCAATTTAAACGACATCATTTGAAATTATTCATATTTTTAAACAAAAATTTCACCTTTCCACTTTTCCAACATCTTAGTTAAAGACACCTCACTTTCTGAAAAATCATAATAAAAAAAAAAAGCAACTTTATCACATAATCATTTTGGACTTTTGTCACAAAAATGTTGAATATGTTCAAATTGAATACCAGAGCACACACTCTATGGTTTACGTTTGGTGAACATTAATTTCAAAAGTTCCATTTTTATAAACTATCGCCATGTTTTCTAAATCGGCTGCTGCAATCAAGCCATTAAAATATTCCAATCACCGCAACGTTTTCAAACTCTCGTAGAAAAGACACTTTATTTAAATTAATTTGTAATTTTTTTTATAATTTTTTTATTTTTTATTTTTTATTTATGAATGAATTCATGTTTAATGTTATTTAAATATACCTGAAAGGCTTCTTTTGATGTTTTATGATGTGTGGGCGTTGAAAATTGTTTTCTTTGTTGGACAAAAATTCAATGCCCCATCTCCACCGTTTTCTAATCAATAGTGCATACATATTATTCTCTCTCTCTATATATATATATTGTCCTCCACAAAACATAGGTAGATATGCCATTGTCTTGTTCAGGAGAATTGGAAGAAAGCAAAGGAATCTAGCTATGCCATGTTTGGGGAGATCTTGTTGGAGTCTCTTTCTTGTGGCAGTTTTGGTACTCATGGGGGCTTCAAGTAGAGGTGAGTGCATGAGAGACTTAAGAGACTTCAAAAGCACGTTTGAAAGCCAATTGGCAAAAGGGCCAGTGCCACCTTCTGGTCCCTCTCAATGTCACAATAATCTTAGTCCTTACAAAGACAACAAATCTTCATTCCAAGACGAGGACTACTATGTTGTTTGTCCCTAGCATTTGTCAATCATGAGAAATATATATATATGGTGTGGTTAGTTTTCATTATCTTTACTTCGGTTATCATCATATAGTAAGAGACAACTTCAGCTTAACTATGTGTTCAATTGAGTTGTAAGAGTTTTAATAAGTTTCTTTTTATTTACCTATTGTTTTTAAGGATATAGCACATCACTACATTATCAAACAAAGCATTTACTCTCTTCATCTTTTTGCTAAAAAAATTTCTCCTTCAGTCTATTAATACTTGAGTTTGAGCCTTATTATTTTTTTCTCTATTAGGTCTTGTTTTTGAATGCTTTCTTCCATTTTAGGATGATGGGAAAGAAAGCTTGAGTGTGAATGGTAGTGCACAAAGAGAGTGAGCTAAGAAAATAGAGATATGCTTTCACATATTATTCCAAAAGTCTTTATAAGCACATTCTTTTTTTAATTCATAAAAAACAACTCAGAACAAAATCATTATTACAATATGATAGTGAACAATAATTTGAATGTATTGATTGATTCTAACTATTATCTTATATTTTATGTTGTGCTTAAGTGAACCTACTATGAAAGGTATAATTGGGTCAGTTATAGTACGTTTAAAGTTACTATGACAACTAATGCAAAATCCGTCATAGTAAGTTAAACTTTTGTTTTTTTATGATTGTTTTGTTTTACCATTTTCTTTTTCATTCAATTCATCTGCAAATATATTTCATATCACCAGACCCAACAATTCCCAAGAAAATCAATTCCATACAGTTAAGTTGTCCAACAAACTTTAAAACATGAAATTGTATGTACATAAACCTACAACCTTGACAACTTTCACAAATACTCTCCAAAAGATTGTAAAGTACTATAAACCTAAGATTTTTACAAGTCATTAGTAACACTCAAAAAGAAAATAAGCTCACTTGATTCTAATTTCTTTCATCTTCCAATGGGGATGAATCATTAAATATCTACAAAAAACATAATGAAGTAAAAAAAATATTGTAATTCATAATTAGATAAATATTTAGTCAATTTTTTATTACCTTATCTCATGACTTAGTAATGTTTGTACATAGAATCGTGTGCTTGTTTTTCATGATGTAATACCCACACTCATAGTTCCCAATTGACGTCGACACTCAAAAGTTAAATACAAATAATCACCATATGTTTTATATTAGAACTTAAATTGTAGTCAGACATATAAGTTAGGTTAGGTCCAATTATTTGCATCTTCTTCCTAGATACAGATGGAACACCTTACAATCTTGAATGAGCTTCCAAAGACCTACAAAAAGTAGATATCCATTAAATAATATTAATCATATGGAAGGAAATAAAATAGAATAAAGAACTTATGCATCTAATAAATTTTTTTGTGGACAATGTGTTAGCTTTCTTATGCAAGGAACACAAGAGAACCATAAGACAACGATTAGGAAGAATGATTAGCAACTGCCAATATGCCTACATGTTGGAATAATATTAATAAAAAATAAATTTTAAATTAGTTACCTATAAAAAAAATTATGTACTTACTTGTGCAAGTAAGGTACTAAATACACCTCTTTGTTGGTTTTTTCAAATATCTCTATTAAGTATTTTTTACACCTACTCCAATTTATTTCCTACACTCTGAATTGTAATAGGATTAAGAAATTCATAAATAAAAAGTTAATCGATATGAGAATTTAGTCCATTTAAAATAAAATCAAACATCTTATATTAGTAACTTTACCATTAAATTGTTTTAATGATGTCCTTATGCTCGTGAAAATGAAACCCTCACTACTTATAAAGCTTGCTCTCCTTTCCATCACTATTTTGAAAATATTGAAGTATATCAGGCTGAGCCTACTTTTAGTTGCAAATAAATCCCAATTTTGTTGTTTCAATATTAACTTCTCATTGTTTCCATTTGGTAATAATTTGACAACGTTAGCAACTACTTTGATGTGTTTTTTATGTTCCCATTCTTTCCTATCTATTTGTAGGTACCTTAGTTCAATTTTTGCCTTCACTTTCTCATTCTGCTTCACCCAAATATAGCCAATCGTAGCAGTGATAAAGCAAGATCAACACCAAACAACTAACAAGTATTATGTTTTTGTCTATGGGTGTGTCTACTCTGAACCTAGGCATGGCTTGTTTCTGCATGCTTGTGCGAGTTGTGTTTAATGTGTTGGGGTTAGTTGATATTGGGAAAATAAGGCAATATGCAAAGGGCTTGGGTTGAAATGGGATTGATCTTCTCATATTCGTTTTTCACTCTATTTTACTTTAGTACTCATACATTAAATTAGAAAACCTTAAACTTCTAACAATTTTCAATTAATTAACTTGACATACTTAATTAGACCACACCATTTTCTAAGCAATTAAACACAATACTAAACTTTATGAACAAATAAACACCAAACTTAGTTTATTCGAACATATCCAATGCTTCCTCCAATCTCAATTTCTAACACTACTACAATTGGTCCAAAAACATTATATAAACCTTACAAATATGAGCATATAATTTGCTTGAAGCAAAATAGAATTTGGGCACACATAGCCTCAAGCTCAAGAATAACATAGAAACCTAGCTAGTAGTGGTCTCATTAGAGATGAGTGGCGTTGATGCACGACAACAAGGACTTCGATTAGCGGCGTCAACAACCGAGAAGGTAGAGGCTCAAAGTGTAAACGGCGGCGTGTGGAGTCGACAACGTGTGGGAGGCGATGACTTATGAAGACGAGAAAGAGAAATGAGGACGACGAGTACGTGGAGAATGGAAGATGAGAATCAAAAGAGGATTGTATGGAGTGCTTCTGAAATGGGATAGTGGTAAAATTAGGGATTTAGACATACTATGACATGTGTTGAACTAACAATCATAATAACGTCTTACTATGACAGGTCTTCCTAAACTTGTCATAATATGTTCTAACATAATTTCATTTTTGTATATGAGAGGTCTAGTACACTTTTTATAATAAGTTTTCCTTTTCATTTACTATGATAGGTCCCTTTTTACCCGTCATAATAAATGTTGCTTTTATCAGAAAAATGTCACCGGTTAACTTATTATGGCAGGTGGATTACACCTGTCATAATAAGTTGTCATTGATTCTTTTTTTTCACTAGTGTAAAATATTGATGATAATTACTACAATAATTTTATTAAAATGACAAATAATGTTTTCAATAATTGTATAATGTCATAATATTCACTCCAATACCCATTTTGTTATCATTGGTGTAAAATATCATTGCAATACAAATTTTGTTATCAATTCTTTTTATTTTTCTTATTATCATAGTTAAATTTGCATCTCATTATTCTTTTTGTTATTTTTAATATTTGTAAAGTTAAATTTTAAAACTTCTTTTATAAAGCCATTTATTTTTTTTAACTTTTGTATTTATTTTTGTTCGTTTTAACATTCTTAAGCTTTAATTTTTAACACTATATTTTTCAGACAATTTTTTAATATTGTTAAACTAAAATTTGGTAACTTTTTTTTCTAAATAAGAATTTTTTTTTCTTTTTTAACCTTTTATTTAATTTAGTTATTTTATCATTGTTAAACTAAAATTTCGTAACTTTTTTTTTAATTACAATGTATTTTTCTTATCTACCAATCTTATTTTAAGAATAATTAATCTGATTTTTAACAATAATATGATTTTTCTTCTACTCTTTTATTTAGTTTGTTATTATTATTGTTAATTTTGCTGTCATTATTATAATATTGTTGTTAATTTTAATTTGCTTGTAATAGGTTTCAAACATTAATACTTACAAAATGACTTTTATTAGATATATCCTTTTACATCTCCAAAATAAGCATTTTACTAAGGTTCTATAGGAGGGTAATAAAAGAGGTCTTTGACTTAACTTTTGTATTTATTTTTGTTCGTTTTAACATTCTTAAGCTTTAATTTTTAACACTATATTTTTCAGACAATTTTTTAATATTGTTAAACTAAAATTTGGTAACTTTTTTTTCTAAATAAGAATTTTTTTTTCTTTTTTAACCTTTTATTTAATTTAGTTATTTTATCATTGTTAAACTAAAATTTCGTAACTTTTTTTTTAATTACAATGTATTTTTCTTATCTACCAATCTTATTTTAAGAATAATTAATCTGATTTTTAACAATAATATGATTTTTCTTCTACTCTTTTATTTAGTTTGTTATTATTATTGTTAATTTTGCTGTCATTATTATAATATTGTTGTTAATTTTAATTTGCTTGTAATAGGTTTCAAACATTAATACTTACAAAATGACTTTTATTAGATATATCCTTTTACATCTCCAAAATAAGCATTTTACTAAGGTTCTATAGGAGGGTAATAAAAGAGGTCTTTGACTTAGACAACACACAATTTGACTCCTTAAACATGAAAACCTAGTTGATGAAAGAGATAAAATTTTAATTCATGAAGTTGGTTTTGGCCATTTTGTTGAAGTTCACAAATGTGGACAAAAATCACCTATTAGTCACTTCACTAGTAGAAAGGTAGAGATATGAAACTCATACCTTCTACTTCCCACATGGAGAAACATTTATAACATAAGAGGATGAGATTGGGTGGTTGTGTCTTCCAATTAATGGAGAGCCCATTATTAGCGTGACTAATGGTGATCTTGTCTCCCTTTATGATCAATTATTGGGTGTACCATAGAAAACAATTATTATGATCAATTAAATTATCTTGGCTAGCTAAACAACACATTTCATAATTGTTAGATGAAACAAATGATGTTTTTGTTGCTCAACATGCACGAGCACACTTCTTAAAACTTATCAGAACTATACTCATGTTTGATACATCAACGAGTTAATTACATTTGATTTATTTATTACTACTATTTGACTAGAATTATATGTCCAATTTTAGTTGGGGTTATGTAGTATTTGCATGTTAGTATCGTATGTTGGATCACATATCGATGTGAACCAAGACAATATTGGAGGATGCATGGTGCTTCTTGTAACGTCCTAGTCGGAAATTACTTATTAAAATAATTACGAAAGTAAATAAAATAATCACCTCATTTATTAATCAGCAATTTCCCAAAAACGCGGGAAAATGTAAACATTTAAGTCCAACGCGTCAATATAGATAAGATAACTTGCATCAGTACGTGTTACAATAAAAAAACCGTCTATAAAACTATTACATATAAAATCATTGTTCATCATAATGTCTAGTAATAAACCCCGAGATATCCCCACTCCGTCTCTACGCATCTGTCTGCTCACCTGCATCAACATCTGCTCCCATGTAACAAGTTACATGATCATCGCCACACACACACAGATAGGGTGAGCTCATTTAAATAAAACCAAACAATATATTATTAAAATATAACATCAACAAATTTAAAACCGGGTTAGTACACTTTCCCCATTTTCTTTTATTTCTTCACTCTCAACACTTGCCTTTATACGTCTATCATCTTTATACCCTTTAGGTGAGATCAATGATCGATCTTTGTTGTACGAGTGTCTACTCGCCCCTTCGACTACAAGCCACCACCTGATAGTCCACACGTGGGAATAACTTTGCCACAACATCTCACCGTGACACCAAGTGGAGTTCCCCAAAACAAACCTAAGTTTGTAGTTGTTTCCAGACTACCAAACCTCTATCAGAATCACTAAAGAGGGCAATCATCTGAAACGTCATCGTACGAGCCACAACCCGCACACTCCACTGGACTTCCTAAACCACCAGGCTACAACCTAGAGTGGTCACATGTTACCCCAATACAAGATGCACTCGTAACTGGGCCCCCAGCCAAAGCATCGCATCATGAACATCCCCTAAAGCGGTGTAGAAAACTTTCCTCGCGCACCATCACTGGACCAAAACCGCCTGGCGTGCATCTCACGTCGCTAGGCGGAACTTAGCTCCAGACCGCCTGGCGGGCATCACACACCGCCAGGCGCCATGCGCCTGCAGTATCCGCACTGCCCTGCCACTGCCTGGCGGACACCACCTCGCCGCCAGGCGCCCTACTCCGCCGTCACCGCCTGGTGCAGCCATCACATGCCGCCAGGTGCCCTGACTCCACTGTGACCATTGTCACTGTTTTGCTTCCCGTCCGCCTAGCGGCTCGCTCACGCCGCCAGGTGCTATACCAGTAGCACAGTGCTACTGGTTTTTGAGCACTTAAGCTGATCCCAAAGAATCTCAAAACACACACCCATCAAACTATAGCGCAATTATGGTACTTTAGATATAGACCTTTAACTGTATTACAAATCACACAACAATTTAACACAACAACAGTTTCCAATGTAACTAACACACATTACATAACTTAAACAGAGAAACATGTATTATAGACCACTTCCAAGTGTAAATCTCATTCATCTGAGCATATCTCCAACAACCAAATTACACATCCCACTGCATTTTCATTATCTTACTATTAGGCTAATTCAAAATCATCTAATTAGATTCACTAGTATCCTAAATACATAATTCACCTAAACACAGTTCTTATCCCATTTCCCTGTACAACCTTATTAATTCATTGCAACCTCCCAAACATCACATTAGCATACATTCGGAATTTTTTGCTTATCGCATACCGCCACAATTAATGACAACCACTACTCTGTTTTCCCCTTCCTTACATAAATTCGAAATGTCCAGCATAACAACCCAAAATGTGCAATCACACCAGAAAACCACAATAACCATCAGACTAAGGTGTCGCCCAGCGCAACCCCATACGCCACCAGGCGGTGCTTGCCAAAATGGGTTATGCCCAACCTTTTCTCGCACCAATCGTGACCCAAGTAACCCAATTTCAACAGACCCTGACATATTAATGTAAATTCCATTACATACATTACACAGAAAACATACTGTATTCATATGGACATCTTTTTATATATCACGACTCATCCAAAAATTACCAATTCAATATTTATTCATCCGCAAACCCCAACATGGACCCAAGTACCCAAATTCATTCAATAATTCATGCAATTTCCACCAAATCACTATTTGTACGAAATAATTCATCATAAAAATAGTAAACTTCCATCAGATGACCAATTTAATGACATAACATCAGTAACCAACCATCCAAATTAAAATAATTGGCTGCGCAACATACGTCGCCTGGCAGGTTGCCCTCAACCGCCAGGCGGTTCATATGAAAATCCAGAAACTGGTGTAAAACACATGTGCCGCCTAGCGGCAGTTCATGTGCCGCCAGGCGGTTTCTGGAAAAATTCCAGAAACGCGAGGTAGTTCATGTGCTACTTCTTTCTTGTTTGCCAATCTCCCTCTTGCTCTTCTACCAATTCAGACCCAGAACCTCACCCAACACTCATAATTACTCTCATTTCACGCTCTCTTTCTGGTATAGACTCAGCCTTGGCAAAACCCTTCCTAATACTTAACTTTCACCTTTTAAACAGTGCTTAAATTTAGGTCTATAAGGCAAAAACGGGTTTCTCACTTACTTAATGGTTAATGGCCATTCATGGTCCCTTTATGGTTGTTTTTCAGCCTCCCTTGGCTGCTAGATCAGTTAGGGTTTCCCCTAACCCTTCCCATTCCACCCAAATCTAGCATTAGCAAAAAATTATAAAGTTTAATTTAGGTTTTCCCCAAGGCTAGAACCCATAACCATACAATTATTAAGTTAATACCAAACCATCATGCCAATTCATATTTCATGCCAACTAGTATAACCCAAATTGTTATCTTCTTACTTACACACACATACATATTAGAAAAAGAAATAAATAAAATTAAATCCTACACAAATGATATACATAGGACTCGAACCGAAGTCCTTTCACACAATCAAAGTATTCTCAATCACTTGAGCTAGTACTTTTCCACGTCATGAAGATTAGCATTTAATGCCATAAGGCTTCTCTCACTCGCATTAATTAAATAATTAATTATTTAATTATTTAAATTTAGCGGGTCTTACACTTCTACAACCTTGGGATTGGGAAAGAATTACATGCATTTTATCGTAAATTCACCCATTAAATGATGAAGATATTGCTACATGAAGGATCTAGTACATGCATATGACTCATGAAGGATTCTAGTACATGCATAGTACCTAGATTAGTTTGTTGTCGTGTTCATTGACAACATACTGATATACTCTGAAAGTCAGGATGTACATGCAGATCATCTGAGAGTGGTGCTGAGAATTCTCAGAGAGCATAAACTGTATAGGAAGCTGTCAAAGTGTGAGTTTTGGCTGGATGAGGTATAGTTCTTGGGTCATGTAATCTCAGCTCAAGGTATAACAGTGGACCCAGCGAAGATTGAAACAATGGTGAATTGGGAAAGGCCACAGACTGTGACGGAGGCGAGGAGTTTCTTGGGCCTGGCAGGATATTACAGGCGATTTGTGGAGGGGTTCTCCAAGATGGTGAGTCCCTTGACTCAACTCACTAGAAAGGACCAGCCTTTCTCTTGGACAGACGAGTGTGAGGTCTGTTTTGAGGATATGAAGAAGAGATTGATCATTGCACCCATATTAGTTATTCCTAACACTGCCAAGACGTTTGAGGTATACTGTGATGCTTCATACTAGGGTCTAGGTTGCGTGTTGATGCAGGAGAAACGACCTATTGCCTATGCATCTCATCAGTTGAAGGTGCATGAGAAAAACCATCCTACACACGATTTAGAATTGGTGGCGGTGGTTTTTGCTCTCAAAACATGGAGGCACTACTTGTATGGGGCACAGTTTCAGGTATCCAGTGATCACAAGAGCTTGAAATACATGTTTGATCAGAAGGAATTGAATATGAGGCAGAGGCACTGGATGGAATACCTGAAGGACTACGACTTTGAGCTGTTATACCACCCTGGTAAGGCTAATGTCGTAGCAGACGCTCTGAGCAGGAAGAAATCTCATGTGTCGGCCATGATGATTAAGGAGTTGGAGTTGATCTCGAAGCTGCGAGATATGAATCTGGGATTGGATATGGAGACATATCACATACGGTGCAGCATGTTGAGGATCACTAATGAGTTCTTGGATGAGGTTTGTAACATCTCTGCCGGATATTACGGGTTTAAAAAAATAATATAAAATAAGAAAATAAAATCACATTTAATATAAAATAAGAAAATAAAACGCGAGAATTTCAAAGAATTTATTTCATAATAAATATAACTCTAAGTTCAAATCTTCTCAAAATTCAATAAAATACCAAAACAATCTCATAATAGATTACATCTTTATTCCAAAATCATAAATGATAAAACTCTATAAAACTGTTCCCATGAGTTTTCCCCGCTCCGCTGCTAAGCCTCACCAGATCCACCTGCAACATCATCTGCTCCCGTGTACCGCGTACACGATCATCGCCAAACACAAGCA
>Ga0214543_1007318_pt1 | contig 19052 bp, 10 predicted proteins | sample CNSS2metaG_FD_160094 | JGI IMG/M metagenome (GOLD analysis project Ga0214543, IMG submission 160094) | Root nodule microbial communities from cowpea collected in UCLA plant growth center, Los Angeles, California, USA - CNSS2 | ecosystem: Host-associated > Plants > Roots > Nodule | place: USA...
CACCACTTTTACACCAAAACCTTAAGGCAATGTTGTTATGGGTCTTTATTCTTATATAGTGTTTAACTTTGTCTTTTCTATCCAATGTGGGACTTTTTGACTCACACTTGGACTATTCCCAACAAAAACTTATGAGAAAAAACATTTGCAGTTTTAGACTTATAACTAACAACAATTGAAGCACAAACAGATGATTGTTATTACCATATCTTATCACTCGTGTCATCATCCAACATATCAACAAAAATGAATATGCTACAACAAAGGCTAAAGTAAATACGGTAGAAGACAAACAACCTCCAAAAGGTATAAGAGAAAACTTGATCACAAAAATAAAATAAATTTAAATTTTCTTGTCCCAATGAATCTAACTCCACCTTAAAGAAGAAAGGTTTTGTTTGTGGAAGGCCATAACATCATGCCCCTTAGTGCAAACATAGTGTCAAGAAAGACAATTCTCTAAAGGCAAAATATAGCTTAAGGATAGATATAATTGTTGTTATCGTGAGTGAAGCTTATATCAATGTGAGCAAATGGATAGTTGACTTTTGGGATAGATAGCACATTTGTACAAACAAAAAAGTGTTTTTCTCTTATTCTAGTGTGGAGATGGAGAAAAACAAGTTTATCTGACAACTCGTCCTAGAAAAAGGAAAACTATTCTTCTAAAGCTCAGATATAGGAAGACTGTGGCTTTAAGATATGTGTTTCATTTTTAGTCTATTAGAGTTAACTTAATTTATTGTTAGGAAAGGTTAGTATGCAACCTAAATCCTAACAAGACAACGAACCAAAAAAGGAAGTTTAAAAATAAAGACTTTAGAGTCGCCACGTAGTATATTATGGAAAACTATGAAAATTATTGAAAAGATATAGCAAGGACTACGAAACTAGATTCTAGGTTAGAAAGTCGATTATGTATAGGAAAGGTGTTAGTGCCCTACAACGTTTGTCCTACCTTTAGTTAAATTAAATGTGCAAAAAGACATGTGATTCCTAAAATATTTAGTTTTTCCCAAAATACAAGAAAACACGGTTTGAAAAGAAACAAAAATATTTTTATTTTTATTTTTGGGTTCCGACAAGGATGTACCTCACTTCTACGTATTTTCATTCAAAATGGAAAATAAAGAATTACGTAGTTCTTAAAAAAACTATTTGAAAAAGTGATTTGATTTTTTATTTGGTGAACCTGACAAAGGTTGACCTCACTCCTACGTATATTTTTATTCATGTTGGACAATAATTGATGACATAGTTCTTAAAAAAACTAGATATCATGTTATGCGAGTAATCAAACATACACAATAATGAATGAGGAAAAATATTTTGTTATGATTTTTAGGAAAAGACATTTGTTTTTTTAACATTAAAAGAATTAGTGCTAAGAATTAAGAAATAGTACAAGTATAAAAATATATTTTGCATATGACCACAAAATTATAAAAATGAAATAACAAATAATGGAAATGACTAATAGCATAAATAATAGACCTAAAAGAAAAGCCCTAAATTAAGTGTAAAAAAACACATATAATATTAAAATAAAAATATAATGAAAAATTAAGAATGTATAAATAAATAAATAAATTAGCATTTTCACATATAAGAAATGAAAAACAAAATACTCCTATTACAAAATGACAAGGAATGAATTTCAATGGGTTTAGTAATAAAGAAAGCCATAATAATAAATGAGTTTTTATAATGAGAAGAGGTTTAGGGTTTTGGATAGGACTCCAACATCATGTTGCATAAAGAAATTGGTTCAAATGCTTAGAGGAAATTACTTAGATGCTCTATTTTTTCCATTTGGTCTTTCTTTTTTTATTTTATTTTTTTATTGCTTTTACTTTATTATTACTATTATTATTTTTTTATTGCTTTTACCTTTTACTTTATTCATATCAGTTGTCTTCCACCCCCCTTTCTAATCAACCTTATAGCTCTAAAATGTTAGTGGGCGGAGTTGAATCCACAACCTCTCACATCCTCCCTTCTAACTTTTGCCACTAAGCCAACCTTGTAAATTCGGGTATTGACATATTTGAACTTGACAAGATTGTTATGACAAAACGAATGTGTTTATGGGGCAAGGATATTGTGAAGGTCCTTTTGTACTTAACATTTATGAAGTTGTTAATCAAATTAAATTTTATGCTTATATTGTTGATTCTTTTGATGTGTTTCATGCTAGATTAGGACATGTAAACTCTTTGTATGTTATTAAATTGTCATAACTAGGATTAATTAAGATTAGAGCGATGAAACATATTTGATTTCTTAATGATTTGCGCCGAATGATTCAAGGAGAAATTGAGATTGAATCATCATACAACCATGTAAACACAAGATTAGAGCTGTCAAAATGGGTCGCTCGGCCCGGCCTGACCTGGCCCACCACGGGTTGGCCACTTAGTGAGCCAACCCAACCCGACTCACTTATAAGCGAGTCGTAAAACTTTGAACCCAGCTCGGCCCACCATGGGTTGGTAAGTTAAATGGGTTAGCTCACTAGCCCACTTAATTAAAATAATTTTTTTTCTTAAGTCATAAATTATAATTCAGATTAAAATTTAAATAAACTTCAATACAATCTAAATACAATCCAAAATGATATTAAACTCCAATACAAACCAAAATAAAAAAGAAAAACAAATTACTATATAAGATCAAAGCATTCTTGTCACTTATCCAACTATAATATTAGAGTCTTGAATGGATAAATCCACAACATTTTCACCTATTGAAGTATCTTTTTTATCCCCATCTATTTGGAGTTGAAGCTAGGTTTCCATTTGTCAACTCACTAATGTGTTTAGTTGAAAAAACAACCTACCATTGCAAAGTCCAACATAATGTGTGTGACCATACGGGTTGGTGGCCAAACCGGCTCATCACGGGTTCAACCTGAGTGAGCCAGATTCTTGGTGAGTCGGATAAAAAATTAACCCATACTTACATTTGTAAAAAAAGTTTAGCCCAACCCGGCCCAAACCCGTGGTGGACCAGGTTGACCCATGGGTTCTGACCCACTTTGACGGCTCTACACAAGATACTTGACAAAAACAAGCAAGATAATAAAAAAACAAGTAGAAACAACACAAAAATAGAGAAAGGACCAAGAACTTAGCTTAAACCGAGAGGTTGTGGCTTGAGTTGGCTCTAAATACCACTTGGTGACCCTCCTTTCATGCGTTGGTTGGAACAAGGAGGCTCCATGGCTTGGATGCAGCGGAAGAGGATGCAGAAATGTGTTTCGATGGTGGTGATTGAGTGGTAATGAAGGAACTCTAAAAAGGTTGGGTCAATATTAGAGGAGGAAGGCTATAGGAGATTCTAGAATAATGCTCTAGCTAGGTGACTCTCAAAGAATAATTGTGGAGTAATCTCAACATCATAACATTGCACATTCAAGAGTGAAAATTACAAGGTGTGGAGACCTTCATTTATAGTAGAAGGTAGTCTCCAAATGCAATATAAATCAACACCTAAGTGAAATGCAAATGTAGCACATGCTAATTAGGAAATGGTGTTTAGATCTAGATCTAACTTCCTAGATTCACTTTTCAAGGATCACTTGCCATGTGGCATGTCATGCTTCCCACATTTGCATCATGTGCTAAATGTGCAATGCATGGAACAACCTAGCAAATGTCTCGGCCTTGGCATTTGGAATTGGGCTTTAATGGACTCAATTTCAAAAGTTAGGTGCATTATGAACCAATCTACTTTCTAGAATTTGTGCAAATTATTGAAAGTTTGGCCTAATACATGACTAAATTTAAAACTACACTAATGAACTTTTAGGAAGCTTGATGTCCTCCCTGACCCATGAGAGAAGCATCTGGAGTCTTTTAGATCCATGAGAGGGCATAATGATTGGCCTTTGATTGAGTCTATGGCTAGACCAAAGTCAACAAAAAACATGTCATTTTGTAAAATATTAAACTGAAATTTTAGGTTTAACTCATACTTATATTTAAAAACTTAATTTTACCACTAGTTTTCGTTGAAGCTTTTGTAAAACCAATTGGGTAAATACAAGTTAAAACAATGATTTTAGTCTCAGATACACTGCAAGAAAGCTAATATTAGATATACTAAATGTGAGTAAACAAGTATTCATCATATACCCTCATACTTGCTCTTTTGCATTTTTTGGAAAGCTCTCATGGAATTCAAGAATGGTCAACATTATAAAAAAACAAAAACAAAATAATGATAAGAGTAGGCAAAATACAACTTTCAACAAATCAATAAATCATGAAAAATGTGAGTGAAATTCCCTATATTAGTCGATAAGAAAGTAACTTGAATCAAAAGGTAAATCAAATATGATAGAGTTTACTTAAGATAAACTCTCCAACTCTGGTATTTAGCTTTGTATATACGCTAAGAGCACTTATGCAAACAAATATTACCATAACTTAGCAAAACTCCAACATCCACAACCATTGAATAACATGCAATCAAAGATCAAGAAGTCTTTATATGAGTTGTAATAGGATAGAGGTGAAGGTAGGTAAATTTAGAGACTAAAATTTTCAAAATCCAAAAAAATTAAATAAAGGGACAATCGGGAACACATTAAAAAACAACTGCGAGTTTATGCAACTTTAAAATTACAATTGGACTCTTTTTTGTATCTTTGATTTCTTTACTTCTTGCACAAGTCTCTCTCTCTCTCTCTCTCTCTCTCTCTCTCTCTCTCTCTCTATATATATATATATATATATATATATATATATATATATATTTCTTTAAAAGAAAAGGTTAAAAAAGAGAAAATTTTAAATAAACAAGAATTAAATGTTGTAACAAACACTATCAAACTCTATATTAGATGATATGTAAAGCCGCTACATGAAATAATGTATGGAATAAGATATCATGTTAGACACTTACATAAAATGAGTTTGAAATAATGTTATACATTAGATCCTTTCTAAGTGAACACAAAAAAAAAAAGTTAAGAATTTTATGTACCAGTAATAAAACAACAAAATAGAAAAAATGAAATTAACAAAAACAAACTAGAAAAGAAAAATATGTAGACAAAAGAAAGAAAACTAGATAATGAATTTACGATGAATTTCCTGACAATAGGTCAAATTTGGTCTTTATCATTTCCACAATCAAATTAGAGAGTAAACGTCTAATTCATTGATGGTCGTCAATTGAAGGAATACATGTTTAATGCAGAAGTCTATTGATGATGGGTTTAGAGACTTGGCCCATCCAAAAGGGTTGCGGTGATTGGAGCCGAAGGCTGGTTTATCCAAATGGTTAGCTGTGTGCATTATTGGAAGTCACGTTAAGCTTGCTTGAAATGTGTTAAGTGAAGCGATGGAGGCAGCTGACTTTATCTTTAGCGGTACGTTAGTGTAACAGCAGCTGAACCCGCTTTTGTTAGAGCTAAGAGAAAAAGAGGAGAAAGAGCAACGAGAGAAAGAAGAAAAAAAAAATGTTAAAGACTTCCAAACAAGAGGAGGATTCTCGCCTAACACCCCTTACATGGTTGAGACAGAATCTTTGAAGAGGGATTGCAATAATTTGAATTGTTGTTTCCATTTACATCATAATTATGCTTTTTCATAAGGAAAATTTACTGACTCGTATCTTCCCATTCTTTTCCCTTTTGTCCGATTCATCTATTGGTTCATCTGGGGTTTACCCCCTTTCTGTCCGAGACACAAATCCGCACCCACAATCTGAAACGAGGCATTCATCACTATCCAATGAGATATATACGTTGTCTAACATGGATGAGTATGATATTATGATGTTTATGACAACTTAAGATGAAATGGTTGAATGAGACTACGTTTTCACATTGTAATCACTTGTGTAAAAGGTGGCGCAGGACATATACTTAGAGATATACTTGATGACATATCTATATACTCTGGACGAGGAGGCACATATCAAGTTGATTTACACGCACTATCATAACTACATACATATATAGGTCATATCATATGATACTCTTTTCTATGTAAGATGAGTAATGTTGGCATAATTAATTACAAAAGTAATAATCAAAAACACATTCTGCAATCAAATAATTTGTATCTAATGACAGCCAATCAAACCAGTTTACACTACAAAAATTGATTTCCTTATGTATATAATATTTAGTTCATGTTTCATAGGTATATCAAATCTAAGCTAAAACCCAGTCAGATATACATAAACTCATGGGACCTCAAACACAAACAGCTTCCGTTTCCTGATGCACACGCCTGCTCTCAATGAATGTCATTCGAAATTTCTTAAATCTTCCATCCTTTATTGCTTCCCTTATTACACGAAAGAACATCAGGTAGTGGTGTGTATTATGGCTGCAAAATTCAGTATAGATTAATGCTTGCATATTTAAAGTATTAATTATTGTTTGATACTATAATTTGAAGTAAAGGAACTCATACATTTCTAGCAGAGTCTGTGCCAGCATTTCATGAACATTAAATAAGTGATTGATGTATGCTTTAGTATGATTCTGGCATGTATAGCAGGTGCAGTTTCCTAAAATGGGGGACATATCTTTCCTGCATGAAAACACAAGCAGAAAGATGAGTAAAAAAGGTGATTTTAAATTTATTTCATTTTTAATCAATATTTTCTTTGCTGGAATATCAGTTCTCAAAACGGTAACAGAATGGTATCATCCTAACCTGACTTGTTTTCACTAATCTTTCCAATACCCCCAGTTTGGTTAATTGAAGAGGAAAGGATGGAGAAGGAGAGCATTTGATATGGTGTGTCTGATGGGAAGGAAAAGAGATTTTTTTTTTTTTAAAAGTGTTGGTACTCACTATTATTTATATTCATTTCTTCTATATCTCTTGAACTAAACACCTCCAATGCTCATCTATTTCCACTTTAACAACTTATTTCTATCACATGTATTTCTTTCCTCTCAACTAAAACAGGGCATGAAAACTAGATTAATTAAAAACTATAACTAAATCAAGTTTCATAAAGTTCAGGCTAATAAATAGTATCAAAATCAGAAAGCAGTTAAAGTGATCCTGACCTATAAACTTTTGCTCTCAAATTTATTTTAGTCAAGTCCCTTTCAACCTGGCATCTCTGAAAATCATATTGATTTCCACCCTTGTCCAGCGAAAACGTGAGTGCAAATCCTCCAAGTGTAAGGGAATATATGTACCTATGAAACATAAGAGAAACCATCAAAATTCCATAACACAATAGATCATGAAATTAGGGATATTGAGCAAATGAAAATTGGAATAAGCTACTAACGTTGAATCAAAAAGATCAATCCCAGCATCAATTCCTTCCAAGATTTCCTCTGTAAAGTTGAAATCAGTTTTAAGCACACAATAAATTTGTATTCCAACTCAATAAATAGACCATTTTAAGAAGCATGAGTTCTATAGAGTAGCTGAACACGTGTAAATAGAACAATCATGATGGGTTCTTATCAACTTCACACTTGGTCAAAAGGATCAACATTTACAATTTCACCATCTTAATGACTGTGTTCAAGATTATGTAGCAGTTCTCAACATAATCAATTAATGATCAGCCAATTAAGTAAAATGATTGAGTCAATGAACTTTATTGATTAAAATAAGAGAAAAAAGGTAGAAGAGAAAAAGAAAAAATAACCAAATAACAAGAAACAGAAGTAAAAACATGCACTGAGCAATGCAGGAGGCTAATGAGCATTAGATATTAAACCGGGTGTACCTGGAAGCCCAAGCCCACTGATCATGCGTGGCTTTTCATCTGGCAAGACATCCTGAGAACAAGGTCAGTTTATGATCTCAAACGATATATAAATTTCACCAAGAACCAACTCTCCCCAAAGCTTAAACTATTTAATGACATGAATGAATTTGTATCTTATGATTATGTGACTCGTGTTCATCTATTATAACTTCTCTATTTCCTAATTTCCACATCTAGGAGATTTCTCAATCAAAGGAAAGTTGCATCATATTAACAATAGAAACATCCAAGAGTGTGTAGTAAAAATGAAATGGAAATGTACAGCTAACAACTACAATTCCTAAAAATGAACTCTTAAGAACTTATGGCTGCAACTAAGGCAGGATATAGTATCTGCAATTAAGGCAAGACACGTTTCAAATAGTGGAGTACTTTATCATTAACAAAAGGTATTTTGAATAAAATCATGAATAAATAATTATCATTAACAGAAGAAAGTAGAACACATCTCAGATTTCATGCACATTACTCTGCTCTGTAATCAGACTTCGTAATAACAGAGAGGCATGAGGTATCTACTTCACTCGTACACTACAATACTGATATATTGTCTTATATTAGGATAAAAAAGGGAGAATAAGTACCCACGTACTTTTCTTAGACACATAAATAGTAATATTTATGGAATATCCACAAACAGATACAAATAGTAATATGAAAATCACGTTATAATAGTATTCATTGTAATACACTTGTCAAGATTAATTAAAGTATTTTTACTTATTAAATAAAAGGTCAAATCTGTAACTGTTGTTTGTGTTGTTCTTCAATTATAATGCAAAATCCTTTAAGATAAACCTGTATTTCATATATTACAAGGTATAACCCTAATTACAATAAGAGAACAGCATAAATAGTACTTCTAGAATAGTATTTAAGTTTCCTAAATAAATCCAATTACAATGACAACTTACTGAAGTAACTAAACTACTACTGCAGTCGCACTTACTATAATGGCACTTAGAAGAGCAGGTCGCTCTTCAATCCTCTCTCCTAGACCAAATCCTCCAATCCAATAACCTACATCAGTAATTATAGATAACCAATCATATGTATCGAAACAATAGACGCATTTGAAGAACTCACATGAATTACATAGTATGAAAGAAAAATATACAAAAATATTAACTATTTTATATTGCACCTCTGGTTATGCAAATTGTGACCATTGTGACATGGAATTATTATATGGTTCAAGTATAAAAGGGTGGTATTGGTTGATAGATATGGGGAAGCATTTGTAAGGTATACAAGTGAAACAATGGAGCCACTTGAATTTGATGGCAGAGCATCATGCAGAAACAATGGAGGAGTCACAAATTGTTGATCCATTGTTCATAATGTTTAGTGTTATGTGTCTTTAATGATTTGTATGTTTTAGAATTTCTTGCAATGTTTTATTTCAAAAAAAAGAATGTAGTATTGCTTTGTTTAATTTGTCAAAGTTTAGTGTTATCGATTTGACTAGTTATGTAATGAAAAGTCATTTCTTTTTCATCGCTTGTGTTCTATTATTTGATGGTGTAAGTTGATTTTATTTGCTTGTATTAGCGCAATTAACCGTGCAGGCTTATCGTGACGGTGACTATGTGGCCTAACGTGGGTGAATGTAATGATTTAAATAGTTTGCAAACAACAAATTTTATAGTTTTGATGTCCCTGAATACAATGGAACCATATACCAATTTGCTAATGTAGTTCCCTCTATTGCAAGTGCAGTCTCAGCTGGCTCTGCATTTGCTATTTTAGTTTCCTCTGCTGCAGGTGTAGTGTCGGCTGGCTCTGCATTTTGGATGGATTCGGCTAGCTCAAATCTAAAAAGTGGGGATTCTACTACTATAATTGGATAGGTGTTCTCCCCGCCAATGACAGCTTTGGGGTAAAAAGGCTGATTCTCAAAATAGGGGACATCCATGGTGTGGCAAAATTTCCTGGTTTGAGGTGAATAGCATTTGTACCCCTTTTAGTATGGGAAGTAGCCGAGGAAAATGCGTTTGATGGATTTCTCTTTTTCTTTCTTCTTCATTTGTCAAAGTCTTGTGTCAATTATATTATATGCAAGCGGATAATACAATGAGGTATATATTTCATGGGGATTTGGATCAATGCAAGATGAGATTGGTTGGAAAGGGATACTGTTAGGTTTTTTATTAGTAGAAACCTGATTAAGTGTCTCACTCACACACAAAGATCATTCACAATCTGCAATGTACTAAATATACCTCGTGTATTGTATAGTATTCGAAAAGAAACAACGCAACATGTACAACCTTCCAGGACAATGCTCCCGGCCTAGACAGGATTGTCATAATCCTGCCCACTCTCCTAACAGACAAAAACAAAAACATTCCCTGACACAAGCCTACCTCTCAACTATATATAGAATTTCAACACCGAAAGTCTCTACCCTTAAAACCTCCTAACCAACTCCATATTTTTTAACGAACTTCCTCCTAACATATACATTCAATACCCTATCAGATACCCACATACCAATAAAATAGATTATGACGAGACATGTGCCCTAATAGTAAAAGTGAATAAATTGAGATTGTATTCTATCCTCAATTACCCACTTTGGTTAGGACGTGCAATAGTTTGATGTTAAAAATGTATGACTTCTCTTAGTATCACTTAAGTAGGTTAGCATCCAATACATTTTGTTGTGTTCAACATGAGGAACTCCTGTATTGTTATTAGTTGAGGACCCTTCCTAATGAATGCAACTCTTCACATTGTTAAACATAATCCAAAGCTCTCTTAGATAAGTCGTTAGCTGATCCATGGGGACTTGCAGCTCAGTATTACAAGACCTGATATCTCTTATATTGTGGGAGTTGTTAGTCAATTCATACATAATTCTCACATTGATCACTAAAATGCTAAAATTTGCATTCTTAGATATATCAAAAGGGCTAAGACAAGGATTGTTGAGTAAGGACAAAGGAAATACTCAAATTATAGGATATTGTATTGGGCTAGTTGTCCCATTGACAGAAGATCCAACATGGGGATATTGTGTATTTGAAGGGATTATTGTCTCTTGGAAGAGAAAGAAACAAAATGTTATTGTCCTATCCTTTACAGATGTTAAATATAGACCCATGGCTTTGGCCATTTGTGAACTTGTGTGGATTAAATAACTCCTATAAGAGGTGGAATTTTGTGAAGGAGAGCAAATGAAGTTGATATTCCATCTTTGGTAAAAGGAGTTATTTCCCATTTGACTTGATTCACTCTGATGTTTTGAGACCTGTCTTAGAATCTATTTATAGTTAAAATGGTTCATTAGTTTTGATGATGAGACCTGTTTTATAATCTATTTATGGATAAAGTGGTTCGTTACTTTTGTTGATGATTGTATTAGTGTCATATGAAAATACATTATGGAAAGAAATTGAGGTCTCAACATTTTTTGTTAATTTTTCCTTTATGTCCAAAATCAATTTCAAAAAAATATAAAACGAATTAGTTTTGATAATGGTACTAAATATGGGTCAAAAGTTCTCCAAATTCGTTTTATAATGATATTTTTCATGAACTAGCACGTGTTAACACTCCACAACAAAACAAAGTAGCAAAAAGGAAGCATTGTCATTTTTAGAGGTAGCTAAAACCTTCCTTTTCCATATGTATATTCCATAACCTAATCCCTTTGGATGTCTACCTCGGAGTTCCTATTTAAGAAAATCATATAATTGGAAGTGAAGAGAGCTCTCCTATAGATAAAATCAAATACTAGATATTGGTAGGAAAACTTACTTATCACACATGTGATGTGACCACATATTGTTTATGCAGTTAGTGTGGTAAGTCAGTTTATGCATGATCTGAGAGAAAGACACATGTAAGCAATTGAGAAAATTCTTCAATACTTGAAGCCAGGCCTAGGAAAGGAACTATTTTTCAAGAACGAAGACACTTTGACCCTGCAAATATATATAGATGCAAACCATGAAAGTTTTGTTATTGACAAAAATTTACATATGGATATTGTTTGTTTCTTGGAGAAAGTCTAGTGAGTTGGAAAAGTTAAAAATAGGATATGTTCTAGTGCAGAAGTTGAACTTGGAGTCTTACTTAAGGTGTGTGAAGGACTTTGGATGAAGATCATACTTGATGACCTTAAAATAAAGATTGACATCCCTATGCAATATCCATAATTCAACCATGAGCATTGTGATAACTAGTCAACCATGAGCATTATCCATAATACATTCCAACATGATAGGACCAAACATATTAAAATTGATAAGCATTTCATCAAAGATAATCTTCATAGGGCCCAAGTGGTTACAACTCATACACCTACAGGATTTCACATAGCCGAAATTTTCACTAGAGTTTCCTCAAGGCAAATTTCAGGATCTTGTAGGTAAGTTTGGAATGATGTAAATAGAAAATTATTAGGACGAAAAGTATTCTTAGTATCTCCATCATAGTACTTAGGAAAAAATATCTTAAGAAAATTTCTATTCGTTTTCAACATATTTCTTTTTTAAAGTTTTTTATTATGACAAATAGAGATGGTGACAATGTAAGTGGTGTGATTCCTATCAATAAAATAATTCTTTATGATTCAAGCCATACACACACACACACACACACAAGCTAACTACAACAATTCATTGATTTTTATCATTCAAATTCAAGTGACAAAAAGAAAAATAACAGGTAATTATTAAAATCAAACAACAAATTGAAAGGAAAATTTTACAACATTGTAATTGTTGTAACATTTCTATTCCACAAACTCAAATCTTGTTTAATTTCTTTTAACTGAATTTCTTTAAATTTGTAACTGTATATTGGGATTCTATTGAAGAATCAATCAAAGCCCAATTTAGCTTTGCATTCTCGGCAATGGATAGAAGAAGGCAAGGAAGGCACGTGCTCATTGGTGACTTGGAGAGCAAGTTACACAAGAAGGAAAGCATGAACAAGAAAGCTTATTCTCGACATCTAGGATAGATCTTACAAGACCATCTATTTGAAATTTGAATTTTTCCTCTCAGTTCATTTCAATTTTGAAAAATATTTTCTAGAGCATTGTCTCTTGAAATACTGATCCTCTTTCTTTTAAGTGTTATCTTGAAATTCTTTGGACTTCAAGTGGTAATTCTACACCTCACTTATCTTGAGCTAGTCCCAGGTGGCGTTTTCTCCATTTGTCATCCGCATCTTTTTTATTTCTTAGTTTGGCCATATTCGAGCACACTACCCGTTCTTAATATGTTCTATTCACGTCATTGTTTCCAATCTTATTCTTATATTGTTCTTAGTTTCATGTTATGTTCTTGTCGTGTTTGAATCTGTGAATCAAAGCTCATCCATGATTTATTTAATGTTTTAATCAAATATGAGATTCATTCCAAGGTTGCAATCTTGCAAGGAAATTGAAACTTATGAAAGCTTACAATGCATATTTGTCCTCTATCATAGCATCTCCAACCTTAGAATAGATTGCTTTATAGTCTTCCTATATCTCCTTAGCTATCTTCATAAACAGGTAAGCACAACTAACTTTTGGTTTCGTGGCATTCCACAACAATGACATTACAACCTCATCTCCCCATGTTGCAGATTTAGGATTTGAAAAATTAGGAGCATGGTCAATGAAGATGACTTTATTAAATTTATTCCCCTTCCCTTTTAGAAAGGTTTGGAAAAAATGAGACCATTATAGGTAATTTTTCCCATTGAATGACAGGCTAGGTTAGATGTTTTACAGTTTTACATTACCAAAATTGTCTTATTGGTTAAGGGATTTCTTTGCATCAGGCATCTTGGAGGTTTGAAGTATTGCAATGCAGGCCTAGAGAGAATACAGCAGAAGGAAAAGGGATTGCAGCAATGTAGGCTATGCAGATGATTAGACAAGCTCCCAAGGATTTTGTTTGGAGATCTGATATCATGTCAGAAAAATTGGTTTTGATGATTTTCATAGAAGAGCAATTGCTCGTAAAGAGAATACAAAAAAATCTAATTATGGAAAATCCTAATTTACTGGAATATAATAGGCACAATATATCCTATAATTCAGAATCATTGATTCTGTAATATAAATACAAAATCTCCTAATGATGCAATAAAATCTGTACAAGGAAGTATCCTGTGTGGGGGAATATTATCTTCAACATATTTTTAGAGATTCTAACACCAAAAGAAGTGTAAACACATTAACACCAATATATATATAAAAAAAACCTGATACATTTCGCTTGGCTACCTCCACAGCACACCGCTTCCTTTCATCCAAATTTGGGCCTCCAACAATCGCACCAAAGACTGACCCAGCTGCCTAATTTTCAGACATTAATATAATTAAACTAGTTAATTTTATTGATTACAAAATGAGATGATGATTCATAGACTTCAAAATAGTTAACCATACGGGAGGAAAAGATTTTCATTAGATGCAAACCTCACCATACAAGCCAATTTTGCAAGGTTGAGATAGATTTAAAGTCTATTCTCTAAGATTATTGTTCTAATATAAGATTTCATATCTAATAAAAATAAGAGCTAGAATTAGATTTATGATTTGTCAATAACTATACATGCCCCAGGTTTTCACATATTTGGGCATAATTATAACACTGAAATTCTTTTCTCCAAGAAAACATTGAAAATCTTAGCCTGAGTATGTCAGTCGCCAGAATAAGTCACATTCTGAAGGCTAAACGATATTACTGAAAAATTAAGGTAAAGTGAACCATTGTGCTGATAAATTGGACTGGGATTTGGTAAATAGGGATCAGTTTAAATGGTATTCTTTTATGCCTCATAGCATTGGTTTGGATTTTCTTTATAATAAATAACAACTTTCTATGTATAGGGGTGTTTAGCTTCTTTTGAAGCTTGTCTTATATTTTTTAATCATGGGTTTGGTCTACTCCCCCCATGATTCATTATTCTTCTTTTTTCCTTTTAATAATATTTTCTCAAGTGATGACAAATGATAGATGTTCTTTGAGATGTCAGCATAACGGAGATATTAAAGTGCATAGTGATGACTAACATGAGTTTTTTACTAAAAAAAAGTGAAACAAAGTATTCAAAGTTGGAGATCAGAACTTTTACAAGGTCAGCAGCAGAATAGTGAAGTGAGAAGTCACAAAAATGCCTTTTGTAGTGTTTGAATAAAAAGTAAAGACAAATAAAAAGAAACCAAAAATTCACATTTCCTTAGAAAAACTGCGTCAGCCAAGTGGAAGCAAAGATCATTTCATGGTAAAAGTTCTAGGGTCTTTCTAGATCCCATTATATGCTGTTAATGACAAGTAAAAGAAACCCCGCCTGTGATGACAATGTTTTCACATTCATCATTCGCTATTACTTAATTTGGAACTCATTTTCGTCTTCCCAACTAATAGACTCAAATTACGACAAAACATTATTGAACCCACATTCATTATGGTTATTAAGTTTATGAGAATTCATGAACTTCAGGAAGCAATTCATATCACTGGTAGAATAAAAGAAGAAAACACAAATTGTCCTTTACCGGATTTAATGCAAGGCAATCGTCGAGCCATCGCACGGTTCTATCTACTGAGGTTTTGTTCCTTTTTTCAGACACCCAAGCAGGTACCTCATCAGCCAAAGTGGCCCATATATTTGGCCTCATGCATGAAATCATTTCAACATAATCTTTGGGTTTAACCTGGCCATGCCAATGTACGATTGGAAGATACATTAGATTCATCCTAATTTAAAATGCAAAACTACAGCAGAGAGTATAGAGCATTTTAAGGTAAGGCAGACAGCAATTGACAGTATATTTACCGATAAACGACCACAAGGAGTCTCAAAAGATGGTCCGAGTTTGGTAGCTCCCTTAGACTCAGGAAGGCATTGGATGGAATCCCTGGCTACTGCCGCAATTCCATATTGGTGCAAACTAAGCATCTGGTGAAGGCCTCCTATTTTTGATATTGTGGTTGAAGCAAGACCTTCCAAACTAGAAAATTGGACGAGAGGACAATCAGAACAATATGAACTACATTATGAAAATTGGACGCGTTAATACTTACAAGTGGAGTGGGGAAATTTGAAGGAGATGGGAATCCGGAAAAGGAAGAGAAGGGAGTAGGTCAGGGGCGATAAAATGTGGAAGCCCTTTACGAGTGGATAGGAGAAGAGCGGGCGTCTCTATGGGTTTTGGGCAGTTGCCCAACTCCAGTGCTCCTGCCCGTCCCCCACTGCAACATGCCTTCTTTACCATAAACTTCATCTGCATGTTGCAGTCGAGTCGAAGCCGCAGCGTTGTTTCTGATGCAAAATGGTATCTTTACTGGTTTCTTCACCCCGGTCTTTTCACCGGATTATAAAAAGAAAATATACTAATATGAAAATTTAATTTACAAAAATAAAATAAAGGTTAAATCAATCATTAGATATCAAGTTTGTATTTTTTTTTCAAGATTTTATTTTGAAAATTTTGTTATTAGTTTTTTTTCTTTGTAATGCATTAATAATATTAATTATGTGTAATGTGTTAGCACATTTATTATTGGGAAAGGTTAATTGGTGAGTACCGGTTAAGAATGGTTTTTTTATTTTTACATTGAAAGTTTAAATAATTAAATATATTAATTAAGATATTATAAATGTATATAAAAATTTTATAAAAATAAAAATATCTTTTTAAATTTGTAGACAATAACATACACAAGAATGATTTTGGAATTTTGAAGTCTTTACTAAAAAGAAAAAAAATCTTTGATGAGAGTCTCTCAAGGTGAAAGTTTCAAATGTCAATATGGTAAACCTTTGAAAGGTATGTCTTTAAGTTTTACAAAAATTTTAATACTTTAATTATGTTTAATTATATTTAATTTTTAACTCTGGTGGCACTTCCTTATGTTTAATTATATTTAATTTTTAACAACATTAAAATATGGTTTAATTATGCCTTTGGTCCGTATTTTGGAGTCAAAATCTCAAATTGGTACCCGAATTTTTAAAAGTCTCAAATTGGTCCCCTTTTTAGTTTAAAAGTCTCAAGTTTGCCCTTTCCGTTAAGTCTGGTTAAACGCCGTTTGTGGTTGCTTAGGTGAATTTTTCTTACTGAAACGTGTCAATTACAGGTGGAATGACGTGCAAACATTTATTTATTTAAGCCAACAGCAATGTTGGATTTGAAATCCCTAATTTTATTTTCATCTTCTCCTATCTTCTCTCATGAATCCAGCCAATTGTGGGTCTTGTGGGTCCTGTTCAAGTTCAAATCTTGGAGGAAAGCAGAAGAGTAGCGTCAATTTTTGTAGTGCAGGTGGGTGTAGAAGCGTCAATGTCACGCCCAGTTGCTATTGTGGTGATAAGGTTGTGTTGAGAACTGCGAAAAGGAAAAAGATTTTGGGGTTGTCCAAACTTCAAGGTAATGTTATTTGTAATTTCTGTATTGTTTTTGTGTAAATTTTTTGTGTTTTTTGATAAAAACAGGTGTAACCCGAAACCCGTAACCTGAAACCTGAAACCCAAAACATCAAACCCGAAACTTGAAACCCCAAATTCGAAACCCAAACCCCAAACCCGATACCCGAAATTCCAAACCCGATACCCGAAACCCAAAATCCGTAACCTGAAACACGAAACCCCAAACCCTAAACCCGAAACCCGAAACCCGAAACCCCAAACCCGAAACACAAAACCCACAACCCGAAACTCGAAACCCGAAACTCGAAACCCCATACCCCATACCTCAAACCCCAAACCGGACACCCGAAATTCCAAACCCTAAATCCGTAACCTGAAACCCAAAACCCCAATCCTGAAACCCTAAACCCGAAACTCGAAACCCGAAACTGAAAAACCGTACTTCGAAACCCGTAACTCGAAGCCCCAAACCCGAAACCCATAACCCGAAACTTCAAACTCCAAACCCGAAACACGAATCCCGAAACCGAAAACTTGTAACTCGAAACCCTAAACCAGAAACCTGTAACCCGAAACCTGTAACCTGTAACCCGAAACCGAACACTCGTAACCCGAAACTGGAAACATTTAACCCGAAACCCTAAACCGGAAAGCTGTAACCCGAAACCCGAAACCCCAAACATCAAACCCGAAACCTGAAACTCGAAACCCAAAACCCCAAATTCGAAACCCCAAACCCAATACCCGAAATTCCAAACACTAAACCCGAAACCCAAAACCCGTCACCTGAAACCCGAAACCCGAAACCTAAAACCTGAAACCTGAAACCCGAAATCTGAAACCCGAAACCCGAAACACAAATCCTGAAAAACAAAACTGGAAACATTTAACCCGAAACCCTAAACCGGAAAGTCGTAACCCAAAACTCGTAACCGGAAAGTCGTAACCTAAAACCCCAAACTCGAAACTCGAAACCCAAAACTGGAAAACTAGGGTTTAGGGTTTCAGGTTACGGGTTTCGGGTTACGGCTTTCCGGTTTAGGGTTTCGGGTTCAATGTTTCAGGTTTCAAGATTTGTGTTTCGGGTTTCCAGTTTCGGGCTTAGAGTTTCGAGTTTCGGGTTTCGGGTTTAGGGTTTGGGGTTTCGGATTTCGGGTTACGGGTTTCAGGTTTCAGGTTATAGGTTTCCGGTGTCGGGATTCGTGTTTCGAGTTTGGGGTTTCAAGTTTCGGGTAACGAGTTTCGGGGTATGAGTTACGGGTTTCGAGTTTCGGGTTATGGGTTATGGGTTTCGGGTTACAGGTTTCGGGTTTAGGGTTTCGGGTTTCGGGTTTGAGGTTTCGGGTTTCGGGTTTCGGGTTTCCAGTTTGGGGTATTTTGTTTAGGGTTTGGGGTTTCAGATTTCGGGTTACGGGTTTCAGGTTTCGCGTTACAGGTTTCCGGTGTTGGGATTCATGTTTCGGGTTTGGGATTTGAAGTTTTGAGTTACGGGTTTCCAGTTACGGGTATCGGGTTTCGGGTTACAGATTTCGGGTTTTAGGTTTCCGGTTTCGGGTATCGGGTTTCGGGTTACAGATTTCGGGTTTTAGGTTTCTGATTTCAGGTTTGATGTTTGGGATTTCGGGTTTAGGGTTTCAGGTTACGGGTTATGGGTTTCAGGTTTGGAGTTTGGAGTATGGGGTTCTAGTTAGGGGTTTGGGGTTTAGGGTTTGGGGTTTCGGATTTCGGGTTACGGGTTTCGGGATACAGGTTTAAGGTTTCGGGTTACAAGTTTCCGGTGTTGGGATTTATTTTTCGGGTTTGGGGTTTGAGGTTTAGGGTTACGGGTTTCGGGTTTCGGGTTACGGGTTACGGGTTTTGGGTTACATGTTTCCGGTTTAGGGTTTCAGTTTACGGGTTTCGGGTTACGG
>Ga0214543_1007319_pt1 | contig 19051 bp, 6 predicted proteins | sample CNSS2metaG_FD_160094 | JGI IMG/M metagenome (GOLD analysis project Ga0214543, IMG submission 160094) | Root nodule microbial communities from cowpea collected in UCLA plant growth center, Los Angeles, California, USA - CNSS2 | ecosystem: Host-associated > Plants > Roots > Nodule | place: USA...
TATAATATAAAAAAAAAATTTTTATATATATATATATATATATATATATATATATATATATATATATATATATATATGTATTAGTCTCTTAGCATTTAGTTTTGTAATTTTTTTTTCTGTAATTTTATTTCTCATTTCTTCTAATTATTTGAATTATTTTATTTTCACAAAATTCATTCCATTTCTAAAGTATTTCCATTCTTATCATAATTTGATTACACGTTTTTTATTTGTGTAGTTATGTTCAAATTAAATATTATTAATTTTATTTAATCAAATAATTTTTAAATATCACATTTGATTATTTCTAATCATCTTTAGTACTTTATTTATTGTTTACATTTTTTTTAACATAAAAATATTTAACTCTCTCAATTTCAAATGTTTGATTGCAAATCTTTCATTTACTAGTTAATTTAAAAAAAATTATTTTTATTCTATTTGATCCTTAATTTTTATTTCATTTGTATAATTTTTTTGTTTCGTTCAAATATTTTTCACTATCTATCAACAATTCAACTAATTTGATATCGAAATTTTTTTATTAAATCTTTAAAGTATTTTATATTTTATTATATATTTAATTATATATATATATATATATATATATATATATATATATATATATATATATTATGTAATTTCATTCAATTGTGTATCATATTGTTTATAGACATGCATTTAATCACTTTTAACATTTGCATTATTTTTTTATCATGTAGAATATTATTTTAGTCATTTTTTTAGATAATTATTTTTATTTCTTAACTTATTCTCATAAAGATATTTTTATCACCACAATTGTATAAATACATTTCATGTACTATCATATAATAATTTAATGTCATATCACAACATTCACGATATAAAAGATTTAAGTATAAATTCAAATTATTACTAGTTTGATTTTGTGACATCCCATTTATGAATCTAACCCATTAAACAAAACATTTCATAATTGATAAAATCAAAGCATATAATTCTAAAATATAAATATCATATTAGAGTCATTCAAAATAAAATAAATTGAAATACAAATGTTATACATAACCATCTAAAAGTTTGGAGTTTTTCAAAATGTAAACATTGAACACAAGATAACAGGTGCATCATCTCTTCTGCATCATCTCTTCCTTGTACTGGCCCAACCATAGAATCTTCAGCTGTTCACACCAATTAGGTGATCAATGTAAAAGAAAAACAGACATCAGAAAACAAGACACAAAGAAAATGATAAGCTAGTGTAATTAAAAGATTAAATCATTTACAAATAAAGATACATAAATCATATATAATATATCATTCAATTTCATGTAAAGACTTCAAACTATGATTATCCGGATACTTGTATTGATATCGGATCCTAATAAGTTGTGCACTTGTAGTGGCATCTCATGCTCTGCAGAGCGATAAACAAAGAGTTATACTCTATTACATACAAGGTTAGTCCATTAACACCTTTGGTCAAGATAAAACCCCTAGACTAGGACCTCCTACTCCTCTCACCACATACCTCATTTCTCTCTACTTAAGAATTTGAATGGTTATTTGAGTTTAGGGTTAGGATAACTTTCAACTGGACCCCTAGATCAATGCATACACTACAAAATTCCATTACTAATCCTCCTTAAATTAGTATAAACAAATTCTAATTCATCAAATATCTCTCAATCAATCATTCATAAGTTACCAAGTTTATAAAATAAATCAGTCAACAATTTATCAGGTTCTAATCTACTCGCAAGCACATCTTCTTGTTGGACGAGAAGTGCAAAATGCCCTTTCGACCAGAGACCAGATGACTCATCCAGCAAGTTTATCATTGGGACTCCAGGAAAAAAATCCTTCAACAACTCGCCCAACGAGTAAATGCTCGTCCAGTGACTCCTAAGTCAGTTAAATTCATCCAACGAGTTTGCATAACTCTACATAACAGGATTTTGCATAATTGTGCATCTCCAAATCAGTCTAAACATCCTAAGAACCTTCACAGATGCCATACACATACCAAAACTCGAATTCATCACAATTATCAATGTTAATTGATCTTAGATGCAATACCAAATCATCAAACATTCTCAAATGAGCATATTAAAAACCTAAATTCCATAATTTTCACATATCACACATTATTTCACAACTCATATACAACAACCAATTACATTACAATTATAAAATTTACAATTCTAACATCTTTGTAACTTAAAATAATGCAATTAACTTTCTTTACATACGAGATAACTCAAACAACCCGAAAAAGTATGTATCAAACCCTCCTTCAAAGATAACAGAGCTCACAACTCAATCTATAATCACATATGGGAACATCAATCAGAACTACTGATAAGCAGAAATTCACAAAAAAAACTCACATGACACATGTGGGCCAAGATTTCCCACATACACAAAAATTGAAACCAAACAAGAAAAAAAAATAAAAGAAAATCAACTTATTCAGTTTGAAAAATTGATTGGACTTAGAGAGTTCGCCATAAAAATCATCCTACTAGTATAACCCATTTATAAAATTTCTATATTTATACTTTAATAGTTTAATATTAAAGTAATTGAATATCCATTATGTTAAATACTTTATAATGTTAAACACTTTATAATTTCTTAAATACAGCGTTTTCTAAGTTATCATAGATTTCATTTAAGTAACGTTTTACGATTTTGATTTTATTAGTATACGAAAAAAAATCATTATAATTTAGAAAATAAGAGAAATTTAAAATATTTTTAAATTAAAATATATAATTTTTTATAACTTTTTAGAAATATCTCTTAACTAGCTTTATCAACTTTATTTCACTGATATTTTCAAAATTTAGCAACTTTTTGATTATCTATTTAACAATTTTTTGGTTGTTTTAAAATTTATTTACGTGTAATGTTATAATATTTTATATAACTTATTTACTTTTATTTAATTATACAATTATCATTTACTTTTAAATATTTGACATTATATATGTTCTTTTATATTAATTATTTGATAATATTATATTTATATTTTAATGATTTTTTATAAAGTTAATTAATTATTGTTGAAATAATGACACGATACAAGTTCAGGTGTAACCGTTACTGGATGACAAAATTCCCTCTTTTCACTCATCAATTCTTCCATAATTCCATTGGTAACTGCGTATCTTAAACAAAATTGGTAACTGTTATTGCAAAAAGTTGAATAAAGGTAACATTTAATGAGTCTCCTATAGTGATAGTGTATAAATATATTTATATACCTAAAAACAACTATTATTATCTATCTTATTATGGTAATGGAATAATAGGTCTTGTAAAGCAAGATGCAACACAATTAAGATATTTTATCCCAGGTGAGCTTTATTCAATTTCCATTTCCAGAATTAAAAACACCAAACTTCTTATACTTGCTCTAAGACCGAAATTTGTTATTTTGAGAACAAAAAGTTTTGATATATTTGGTTTTCAGAATTAGACTCGAGGCCTACCTAAAATAAAAAACCCTAATTTTATTTCATCTTCTTCAACAACACCCACTACCCCTAAACAATAAAGTGGATAATAACTATTTCTAAATCTATAAATATAATTCTAGACCATCATCACTATAAGATGTTACAAACTTAAAACTCTATTCAGCTTTTACAGACACTAACCATCAGACACTTATCACCAACCCGTGCCCAGATAACTGTAACTCTAAATTTCTGAATAAAAAAATGACGATTTTTCAATGATAAGGCAAACAATACAGGAAGCTAATTAAAGAGAAGATTACACATTACATCTCAACCATAACATCGTCACTAACTTATCTAAAACCGTCAAAGAAAGTCACATCAATCGTGTTCGTGTGTGCCCATTTTCCCTATCAGTAACTTCATCGCAATTTCGTTGAAGCATGATGATACTAGGAGTGAAAATAATTGTTTTTCAACGTATTCATAGGCGACCAAGTTAACATTAAAATAACATCATCATATACTTCGTTGTCCTTTTGGTTGATTTGTCTGAAGACATTGTACTCATTCAAAAAAGTGTTTTTTTAAGCAAAGCCAAAGGAAACTGAAAAGAGTAAATTGAGGGAAATAAAAGATTTTATTTCATTTTTAAATGCACTGAGGGAAGGACGCACTTGGCTACAGTGTATTGACAAAAAAATGGAGCTTGACTGAGTGTAAAATTAAATGGAGAGATAAATAAGGAGAGAAAAAAATAAAAAGACAGACAAAACTTTGCTAAGTAATATATTTAGGATATACGAATATTTACTAGATTTAGAAGGAGACCATCAACCTGATCAATCAGTCAGCTGCTTAGTAACCATCATAATAATCAAAGCCATCCAAAGGGATCATCATCGTCGTCATCATCCACGTCCAGATCTCTCTCCTCCAACCAAATATTGTCCTCCGCCCAGAGTGGGCAAGAACACGTTGCTCTTTTGTTCTTCCACTGAGCACCACAGTTATAGCAAAATTCAAAACCACATCTGCAATCACAAGAAATACGGGGAATTATATAAAATAAAAACATGCATTAGAAGTGAAAGTAGCAATGGGCCAACATATTATTGCTCCCGTTGATGATATTGCAATTCAACACTAATGACTTGGTTCTTCTTCATTCATCCAAATAAGAAACTACTTACGTAATATGCATGTTACAAACTAAAGTTCTTAGTTTGAGTCATCTCTACTGCAATGACAATGAGAACTATTTTTCTAATCATATGTTCAAAGGAAAATTTTATCGTACTTCTACAACCAATTATACTTTATGATACTGAATGTTGGCCCTTAACGGCACAACTGCAAAAAAGAAAACTGATAGTAGCAGAAGCTAGTATGATCAGATGAATGAGTAGTAACACAGAAAAGGACAGAACAAAAACTTATTTTACGAAAATATTGATGTGGGTACCGATCATGGAATAGATAAGAGAACAATGGTTAATGTGACTAGGTCCAATTCATCACAAACAAAGAATGCCTATGGAAACACCAGTAGGGATGATAGATTGAATGAATTTTAACTACATGAAGTGGTTAGAGGAAAACCAATAAGGACATTGGAGAGAATTAATAAATGGGTCTCACAATAAAACCATAACCCTGAAAATTAAGATTTTAACCGAGCTCATTAAAACATTGTGTAAGCCATGTACTCAACATTGCCTAGTGTGAAAGGCTGTTGTTGTCCATATTTAATATTAGTTCTACAAAAAACACTAAGATTTCAGCATTCTATCATACACACGTAAAGCAGAATGATCAAATTATTACACTGATGTAACTTTTACCAAACCAAATATTACAACTGTCAATAACTCTATATAAAAGTTAATTTTGTTGATCCAGCTGTTTCCATCCCTCCTATATCTATCTATGTGCGTGTGTGTTTTGAACTTCAGTCAGGTTATTAAAGATTACATGTACTCCACATCACCCATCCAATTACGCTTGCTTCTTGTATAGCATAGACAAATTGAAACTTACTCTCTGCTATCAGTTAAATTTTTAGTTAAACACAAGTTTTTTTGAGTCTCATTTTTATTCCATTAGTCTCTCATGAATTTGCAATTTTCAATAACTTTTAACTAACAGTATAGTGTATTAGTAAAACTCTGTTACTACTACAAATGCGCCTCTATAAATAAGTAAAAAACTAAATGTAGGTTAATTGTTAACAGTTATGTGTACAGGGAATTGTATACGCTCACTTTCCATTGTTAGGAAAAAGGAAAAATAAAAGTATTCGAAAGAAGATAAAACTAAGCAAGTATTATTACTATACCTGCAAGTCATGTGATAGCAACCTTCAGCAAGTTCAATCATATGGTTACACTTCACGCACTGCCGCCACAGGCTCGTTGATGCCAGAGACTTCAGCTTCAAATCTTCAGCAGGAGGGTTGGGATTCAACGTTTTGTAAATAAAACATGTCATACCACTATGCCAAGGGACCTTGCAGTTAAAACAGAAAAGGCCATGACAGTTTAAGCATTTTTTGGCTCCCGATAGTTCAGATCCACCGATAAGATTTTTCGAGTACTCAAAGACCTGAGTTTTTGTCATTAATGCAGAACATCGTGGATAAGGGCAGTAAACTTTTTCAGCAACAGGAATTGAAGCTTCCAAATTCCGTTGACGCATGGTATCAATTAACTTTTGAGTCAAGAACTTCTGGCAGCTGTCAACCAGAAGATCAGACTTGCATCCCTCATGAGGGCACTTAGGCGCAATTCCATGAAGCAACTTCACCTCAACATGTTGTTTCATGCAAGAAAAGCAATAGCGGTGTTGACATCCATCAACTGAAAAAATCTGACTGGCATCAGTATCCTCCAAACATATAGCACAGGTTTCATTCAAACTCCTCGTACTCCCAGGTTCCGTGGCTCTCATAGACTGAGACACAATGGCATCTCTCGCAAGCTTAAATGCAAACTTGACATCATTTCTGGCCAAAAGCCTTGAATCACAGTATGTAAACTTCAATTGAAGCACACGAATTTGATCAACCAACATGGCAATCTTCCGCTGCCTTGCAGACCATTTTCCTCTCACCTACCACAAAAAAAAAAAAGATATCAAAACCCTAAAAAAAAAAACATAACATCATATCATCTCACTCATTGGTTCCCACCTTCCTAAAATCACCACCAAACAAAATGAAATTTCAGCCACATCATAATCCAAACACCCAATCTTTAATGGATCAACAATGAGGTCTATTATCAGAACAAATTCTCCAAATCAATTCAACAATGAAAGAATTGCACGTGTTTGTATTAGTGCCTACAATTAGCAATTAAAATATTTAGTCTGCAAGACCCTTTTGATCTCTAGTTCAGGTAAATATCACAAAAAAGTGTCTCCTCCCAATGAAAAAAATAAAAAAGACAACCCACGTCACATTCATAAATGATAAAACCTACATTGCCCCATTAACGTAACTCGCAAGTAAACGACCAAGGTTTAAAAAGACGTGTATCTTTAACCACAATGATGTTCATAAGGACTCACAAATTGAAGAAGCGGAAGATAATCGGTGTAGTAGGTTATGCGCTTTAAGTCCAAAGAAAGGGCCATATTGAAGGCTTCAATCAAGGCCTTCATCTCCACAGCAACCTTGCTAGTGCCATTCCCAATCACCGACTTAGAAACCTCAAATAGCAAATTATTCCTTCCGTCACAGATCGCAACCCCTATCCCAGATAACAGAACCTTCTTCCCGCTCACGGTTTCCTCGCTCACCAAACCCTTCAAGTAAACCCTAACCATCCCTTCCTCCGTCCCCGTCTTACGCGACGACGATGAACCCTCACCGAACGGTTTCTCAAAGTGATCGCCCCACTCCTGCCAATCCGCCTCAGAAATCAACAATAAATCCCTCGCCACCTTCTGGTCGTGAAACCTTCGACTGAGATCGTCCCTCATCTTTTGCATTTCCCTCTCGCTCTGTTCCCTGTCCTTCAACTCGCACTCCACACGCGCCAACTCTTCGTTCTGCAGTGAGGTCAGGTTCACTGCGTCTTCAACTTCAACAATAGGCTGTTCAAGAACGGCGGAGGAAGACGACGGATTCACGGCGAGGGAGACCTCGAGAGCCTCCCGCAATTGGAGACGAAAGGCAAATTCCAGGTCGGATTCCATGACCTCGGCGGTGGCGAACTCCCGGCGCTGCTCCGACACGAGGGTAAAATCTTCTCTGAAGTCCATGTCAGAGTAAACAAAGTACGGACTAGAAGAGAGTAATAGAATTTAAATATCTCAATACAAAATCAAGTAACAAACAGAGTAACAGAATTTAAAATAATTCCTAATTTTCAGCATAAATAAATATGTTATCTTAAAGTATGTTCTTTCAAAATCAATACAAAATATTCCTATATCAAACTGATCAAACATAAATTAGAATTTATTTATTTATTTTAAAGGATAAAAATATATTGTAGTATAAAATACTTTATTCAAAATCAATGTATAAACAATTGTTTATCTTCCAAAACGAAAACAAAGAAAATCTGGTGTCTGCATGTGTATAAACAAAAATATTCAGTATTTTTATTTATTTCTGTAAACTCGTGTATACAGGTTTTATTCGATTATTATCTATACAATTAATAACAAAATTATTTTTTATGTATAATTTTTTTAATAGTTACTTTTTAAATTGAAATAGTTATTCATAAATAAAAAAGTTATCTATAATAAAATTATTTATTTTATAATTATCTTTTTATAAAAAATATCTTGTAGTTTATTGAATTTTCATTTTAATAATTAAAAATCATTTTATAATTTAATAAAGTTTTTACGCATATAATAAAAAATAAAAGAATTATTGTTATGAATATTAGTAAATTATAAAAATAATTATAAAATAAATATAAATGTTTTTAATAGTTTTATTATAAGTATTTGTTTTAATTATTTTACATATCATTTTGTATAAGTAGTTATTTTAATTTAAAAAATTATATTGGCTAAAATAAAATAGTAAAAATATGTATATAAAAAATAACCCATTTTCATTAAAATAAAAATTATTATTAAATTATTAAGATAATTAAAAAGTATTTATAAAAATAAATATAAATAATTTTTATATAAAAAATTGAGATGAGAACTCTACTAATCTTCCTTCTTAGTATGTTATTTCACTAATCAGATTAAATTATAGAATAATATAATTTTGGTTCGGGTTTATTAAAAAATTAATATAGTATTTGTTATTACATTTATAAATTATAATATATATATAAAAGAAAGTAATTATAGTGTCATTTAACATTAGAAAAATATTAAATATCTAGACATAGATAAAATAATACATTCATTATTTTTATTAATCTCTGTTTCTTTTTCATAATATTTTATATAATACTTAATATTACATACATTAAAGTCAGTATTAATTAACATTATTCATTTTATACATAACAAAAATACAATATTGAATAGGAAAATAAATACATTTGATAAATTATTGTTAAGTGGATAAAACAATGATAAAATGGGATATTTTAACTATATTATTATCGAAATAGGTAAATTTTAAATTTTTTAACCATATTGGTAAGTCGTATTTGGATTAGTGGTGGACCTAATGAATAATTTTGAAAATCAAAACAATAAATTTAAAAATTATATATTTATTCATTGTTATTAATACGAGAAAAAAAATAAAATTGAGTATATTTATAATTATAACTATAAAACAAATTGTACATATTAAAAGATTCATCCTTCAAATTATAATTATTTTTCTTAGATATTTGTTGTTAGTTAAATAATTATATTTGATATAAACTTTATTTTAAACAAAATTATTCTAATTTTATCTTTTTATGTGTTGAAAATTTTATATTATAAAAATATTTTCATGATTACATTTCAAATTATTAATATGAAAATTTTGGCTTGTAATTTATTAAATATTAAAAAATACTTCTTTAACTAAAGAATGTGTTATTTCAATTTTTACAATTTTCTTTATTACTTTTAAAAAATAATCTATTATATAATTACAAAAAAAAATATAATAATCAAGTCATAAATAAAATCGAATTACGAAAAAACATATAATAATTAAAAAAAAATTATGGCAACAAAATTTACTATATAAAAGACCTATGAAATAGACTAAATCATCACTGTTGTTGTTATTATTTTTCTTACTACACTTTTATTTTCAACTGCACCCTTTGAGTGAAAGAAGAGAAGAGATAGTTCTTCATATTCTGAAAAACTTGTTTTACAGATTAGTTTTGACAAATTACTTTTGAAATATATTTTATGCATTTTGAAAAGTTTGTTTCTGAAAGTTTATTATATATTTCCAAAAGTTTTTTCCATAATTTTTTTCAAAAAGGTCTTGCACAATGTATCTCATATATTGTGGAAAGCGTATTGCAAATGGAAGCAACTTCAAATAAAACAAACAAGGATAAAAATGGAATTCCAAAAGAGGATGGGGTGCAAAATCATGAGTGCTGAAAAACAAAACCCGTTTTGCTTGCTTGGAACTAAGAAAACTAGATGGGCTTGAAAGCCCGAAACTCTATTTTGTTTATTATTTTTCGTTTTAGTTGAAGTTCTTTTTTGTTCTCCAAGAACAATCAAATATGAAACTCTCTAAGAATATGTCTTGCAATTTCTAAGAGGAACCGAAAGTAAACACATTGACAAAGCAATGGAAGGTAAGCCATTAATACAAACACATCATTTCAAAAGTATTAATAAGAACAAATTAGAAGTAATGTATAGTATAAACAAATTATGACATTCCTTAGGAATTTTATTGATGTTTGTTTTTTCTTTCTTTGTTGATTGTATTTTCCTTTTTCATAAGTGATTATACGGTATCCTAAACCCTTGTAGCAACATTTATTTACTCATAGTATTCATATATTTGTGCTTAGAGACTTGTCTTTGGTATAATAGTTGACTTGTATGTTTTTTATAGATTTTTTTCTAAAATTAATTTTGTCCAAAAAAACATATTGGAAGTTGAAGAATAAAAATGTATTTAAATTATTTTTGTCATGATTCATAAGTAATGTGGTATTATCTAGTGTAATGTAATAAATCTTTTCGGTCAAGTTATAAAATGAATCGAATTATTGTCTATTCTGGAATTTATAACTCTTTTATGATTTTTTGGAAGAGGAAAAAATATTTAAATTACATTGACCTCGACACTAAACGACATATGACTATTAGGTGTACAAAATCTTTGCCAAACAAATTAGATATATTGATATCATATAATAATTAATTATTTTTAGAAATATTTAAAGAATCTTCTATGACTAGATTTCTCATATGCTCTTATTACAAGATAGCAATTCAACTCTTGAAAACTTCATATTCCATTTTAGAAATATTTCATCTAAATCAAATAACAAACATTTTGTAAATAAATTGTTAGAAGTTAAATAGTCAAAATCGATATTTAAATCATAAAATTATAAGATTTTACGATTTTACATAATATTTACGAGTTAAGTCTCATGCATAATCGTAACACAGTATAATGATAAGATCGTCGTACAAAATCATATAAATATTTGTTTTATTTAAATTTTATATTGCACGATCTCTCTATCTTTTTGAGAGAATTATTTTAGCTCAAATTAAACTTAAACCTATCTAAAAGTTAATGTAATTAAAAAGATTTATTTTTATGTGTGTTGTCACCGTATTTTATCTAATTAAAAGTTAATACAATTATTATTAAAATTCATTTTTCAATTAAAATTAATACAAAGTTATAACACCACAACATTATCCAATTAAAAATGAGTATAATAACTTTTTTTCTTGAGATAGTAAGAACATAAAATTTGTAAAAATACAATTTAACATATACTAAATTAGTAATTATTTATATGTATATTTTCATTTGTATTTAGAAAGTGATTAAGTTTGGCAAGGAAATAATTTTATTTTCATTCTTGGTTATATACATGAGTATATTATGTTTGTAAAAAAGTAAACTCTAACTATATCACGATTTATGATTATATAAATTACCACCTAAGTATAATCTTAATTTTAACCATCTTGGTTATAACACAATGTAAAAGGAAATAGTTCTTTCTCATAACTTGTTATTTAAATCGGTCATAAAATTGATTTAGAAACTCCAAAAATAATCAATTTTGAAGACATTCTTTTCTAGTAAAGTATCTAAACGCAGATCAATAAAAATAATACTACACTAATAAAAACCACTCACGTTTTTTCAATACAAATTAATAACATTAATTCAAATACATGAGGAATTTATTAAACAAGATATTCTTCATTATTCCTGTTCATGTATTTTTCCCGAAACAGTATCCTTAATCGGAAATAAAAATTTCCTAGGTGAGGTAATCCTTAATTACAATTTTTTCATGATAGTGATGGTTGGTACTATGAAACCGTGTACTAAAAAGCATTTAATATTTTCAAAAGTTAGGTTAATTTTACTGTTGCATCTCATTACTCGAAATAAAATAAGCACATCAAATGCAGTACTCTTAAAGTATATATATATATATATATATATATATATATATATATATATATATATATATATATATAAAAATATATAAAATTGAATTTTAAACATGTAAAGTTTCCATAGACCACTGGAAAACAGTGCATTTATTTGACTCTGAACATTCTAGATGGTAGCATCATGACAAAGCAGAGAACTTGGAAGTTTATTTATTATTCCTCAATGGCTAATTAATTATCTTAGTTAAACTTTCTTCCTTTATTATTTGTAGTTTATCTCTTAATTGTTTGAGAATGCTGATTCAAATTGATTTTGCAAGTTAAAAAGTGATAAATAGAATGAATAAAGATGATAATGAACGACGTAATAATTATTTTTTGGGTTAAATATTTTTTTGTCTCTCAAGTTTTAGTGAATTTTGGAATTAGTCTCTTTTTAAAATTTTATAGCAATTTAGTCCTTCATTTATAGAAATACATGAATTTAGTCATTCTTACCAATTTTTGTTAAGTTTATTTGACATTTTAAACATATTTTATGATAATATTTGAGTTAACATTGGAGTGAAAATGTGTCAAACGGTATAAACAATTCAAATACTATCATGAGATGCATTTGAAACATCAGATAAACTTAACAAAATTTGGTTAAAAGGACTAAATTCGCACATTTTTAAATATGAAAGATTAAATTGATATAAAATTTTGAAAAAAGACTAATTTCAAATTTCACTAAAACTTGAGGAACTAAAAATATATTTAACCCTTATTTCTTTATCAAGAACTTATGAATAATTCATTATAAAAAGACATGTTTATTTTTTAGAAATGATAATTTTTATAGTATGATCAAAATATCTTTTCCCCAATAACACACAACAAATAAACTTCATCATCATTATTTTAGAAATTATACTTGCAATAAATTCTAAACAGTAAGTGTATGATGTGCAAATATTCATGTCTGTAATATATTAAAAATATTTTATTATGCAATATTGTCATATTATATTTACTATGAAGTACTTAAACTCAATCGTATGCTTGAATAAAAAATGGAGAAATTTAATGTTTACTTATATAGAAGATGCTGATTAACACATACAAATTAATAATAAACAGTTGTCAATAAACAACACCCACTTTATACTCAGAAAATACTCCATAGTCAACTTGAAAGTCGCAAACTTGACTTTTATATATAAATTTTTCGTCTCTATGAAATAAAATATAGAACTATATTAATGATTAAAATAGTGACACAATCTTAATATATATATATATATATATATATATATATATATATATATATATATATATATATATATATATATAATTTATTTTTTTATATTAATAATTATCAATTTAATTTTAAAATATAAGAGGATATTTTATTTGAATTCTCATATAAAGAAATATAATATATAAATCAAGTGTAAATCATATTTCATAAACCAGTTTTATAAAACTTAAATTATATTTAAATTTTACTTTTTAAGATATTACATAGATTATATATGAGATTAAAACAATTATTTTTTTTAATTAAAAATATTTTTAGTCTCTAAAATTTGACCCAAATTTATAATTCTTCATTTTTCAAAGATTTGATATATTTTAGTTCTTAATTTTAAAAGAAAATAAATATAATATTTTAATCCATCTTATATTTAAACAAAGTTAGGAGGAATTTGAATCGACAATTTTCATGATCTCCATTATAATTTTATCACTAAATCAACCTAATATCTCCCGTATTAAAAAACTTAATATTAAACAAACTTAAAATATAGTGATAAGGTTAGCTATTAGTTTCGTAGATTTAGATTTAAGATTTTGTTTAAGATATAAGAAGACATTATGTTAAAATGTAGAAAAGTTTAAAATTCTTCTTTTTTCAATAACAAGTTCATAAAAGAAAAATCTTTAAAGCTCTCTAAAAATTCAGACCAAAAACAGAAAAAAATATTACTTCTTTTCTTAGCATAAACCACTATATCAATTGGCAAATATTATTCAACCATTTGAAAAATAATTTTCTTATATAATAAATCATTTCCAACACTTTGCAATAGAGTTTAATAATTTCATCGTAAGTGTACATAAATAATCGAACCACTACTTGTTGGAACTTAGAGATAACTACATTAAGGAAAACTTTAATTTTTTTTTTCACACCCCTAAAAGAAGGGTATTATTATAATATATATTTGGGTTGAAAAAAAAAAACAAGTACTATAGGGTCTTCATTTTTAGGTCTTATTTTTTCGTGGAAAACTATGGCCCTCAATTTTGGAACATGGCAAGAGACACGTTGTCTACTAGTTAGGGAAGAAGAAGCCAATTTAGGAATCCAAGTCAAAAAGAGAGGAATGTGTTTTGTAGTTCAATTAAGGGTACAAGATCACTTACATTGTCTTCAAACTTTACCCTTTATCAATGATAAGCACGTGCATATACAATCTTTCTTCTCAACCTTCATCTTCATGTATGAGTTATCATGAACAATGTTTTGTTCTTATTAAGATTCTCACCATGTTTTATGTTTGTGTGTGACTTCCATGGACAATTAATGAACCTTTAGATGAAAATGAAAAAAAAGGGTGTGTGTTTCATCTTAATACCATTTGACGACCATTTAAAAACTCTTAGAAGAATAAAATAGTCTTAATAAATGTTAACTTTTATATATTTAAAAGAAAGAGAAAATGAATAGTAACGAGAGATAATATCAAATGATAGTAAAAAGAGGTGTGGTGTCAAAATACTAGTAATATCCTTATTTAAATGAATTTAGAAGTTAAAACAAAAAATAGTTTAAAGTGTTGACTCTAAGATGAAATTTAATTAAAGATTATCTACATAATTATTGTATTTAAGAATATATTGTTTTTTATTATGTATGTCTTTTTTTATCATAAATATTATATTAATGAAAAAATAAATATGATTATTTTAAAACTTATTAATAGATATTTGAAAGAATAATTTTAGAGATGTAACATTGAATACTCTAATTCAACAAATCAAATTCTCTACAAACATTTTACCATACATAAAAAAAATAACACAAAGCAAATACTTCACCTTATATTACTTGGTATTACATAAAAGTAAGAATGTATATTTTCTGTGTCTGTTAGAAGGTTATAAGAAAATATTCCGAAGTGTAGCGACAATGGAATTGTTTTTATTGTATTAAACTCAATCTATATGGTCAACAAGTGACTAATGTCAAGAACAATGATCTTAGGCTAGGTATCTTACACAAGGATCACGATTTTGAAAATAAAAATAAAAATTTAAAGCATAAAACTTTTGGAAATTAGACAACCAGTCATAAAGTGTAACCTCTTACTTTGAACACTCAATGTCTTGAAATTCCAAATTTAAGTACATTTTTATAACCAATTAAAATATATTAATAAACAAAAAGTACTATATTGGTTAAGATTCTGATGTCATTTACCCTCTAAGATGCACCTTTCAGTCAATAAAAAGAAACGTCTTTGCTTTTCCCACACAAAGAAAAAATGTGTTTTTTTTAAAGTATGGCACATGCATTTTAAAATTGTACTTCTTCTAACCCGCCTAAATCGGTATAGAAAAATTATTAGGAATAATGACCGCGTTTCTGAGATATTATTTGCTTTGAAACGTGAAATTCTCTCACGGTTTTGTCTCTAAAAGATACATCAGATGATGGAGAGAGGAATAAATATTTAAACTGCGCTTGACTTCGACTCCTAAGTGATGTAAAACTTATTGGGTATACCGGAACAAGCCTCTAGATGAGGGCAAGGGGAGTTGTCGGTCCCACGGTGGACGTTAGATGTTCCTGTTGAGACCAAAAGTGCCTAGATGGACACAAACTTATGCAAGGGCCGAGAAGTTCTCTGCAATCCTGATGCATATTCCGCCTCTATCTCCGAGCGCCTCTCCTTCAATCTGGGTGGCGTAGCCTCAACGAGAAGATGCCTACAAAGACAATTCGAAGCTTAAGTAAGCAAAGACACAAATGGTGAATAGTAATTAATGAATCATAATCATATCTCGCAAATTGTAAACTATTTATATTATACTACCTGGAAAGTCTTGCTTGTTGGGCCCAAGATTTACGAAGTTGCTCCATCTTAGGTCGGAACATTGGCGTCATCTGTGGGGACGAAAACTCTCCTTGCCATCGACTGGGAGCTTGTTCCGGTACATCCAATAAATCTCACATCGTTTATGAATAGAGGTCAAGCACAGTTTAAATACTCATTGCTCCCTCCATCCTTTATGAAGTGTTTTTTAAAAACAAAACCGTGACGAGACTCCACGCTTCAAAACGGATAATATCTCAAAAACGTGATAATCGTTACCTCAAAAACGTGATGATCGTTTCTAACGATACTGCTCAACTGACTCAGGTTGGTCGGAAGAGTACTTAATTTTAAAGGTTTCTTTATGTTATGTATTAATAATTAAATTATAATAAATACTGAATATATATTCTTACACATTTTTTAAGATATCAATCAATTAGCTTTATTTTTTATGAACTGACATGTTTTGCCACAGCTACTCCAAATGGCTCTAGAGATCAGATCACGTGCGGAGCACATGATTTGCAAAATAGTTTCGCAATCAAACGCGTTTAAAGACACATGTGAGAGCTCGCTGTAACGCAGCACTCGCACGTGCTTTGTTGTCGTTTTTATTATCACTCTTTCTAACTTTAGTGGTGTGAAAGTGACAAACCAACTATTTATTCCATATTCCTTTTTATTTAATTTACAATTCACTTTTCGTTATTCAATTTCAAAGTTTCAAACTAATTTGATGTGAAACTAATTTTGTTCAGATTATCAAAGTTGTGTTGGCTTCAGATTACTCATGGGCTGGAACTTGTTGGCTTTACTTTATTACTTGTTGGAATTGTCTTCCGAATTTATCATTTTTGTATTTATTTTTATTATAAAAGAACTATAAAATAAAGTGATGAATTTAATTATTTTTTTTCAAATATTTAATTTATCTAAAAAAATACATTTTAAACAATAAAATGTGAATTCTTTGAGTCGATATCCAAATCTATATTTAAAAAAAACTAATATATCAATTCTATAATATAAATCTTTTGTTATTAGTATTTCAATTCTTATAGTTATATATTTTTCATCTTACATTTAACACAAAGCTTCAAACTCAACTTAAATTTCTAATAAAATATATTAGTAGCAATTAGAAAAACAAGAACTTATCTTATAATTAATTTTAGATTTTTTTATTTAAGTATATTGATTTTTTTATTGGTTTTTAATTAGTGGCCATTGTATAATCAAAATTTATATATTTTTTATGATTTCATTATTCTAAAATGGGAATATATATTTTAAAATATTTCAATACTATTTTTCAACTATATATATATATATATATATTTTTTTTTTTCTAGTCAACTGGGTAGAGTTTATAATCTAAACTAGATATGATTAAAAATTAATTTTCCACAACTTCTTTTGACTTTAACCTTATAACAATTTAATTTTTGTAAACTATTTATGATAATATTCTTCTTTAAATTATTTATTAGCTTTGTTTGTTGAATAATGGAACATTTATTTGTGTTTCAGTGTCGACACTTTTGTCTCATCCAATTGTAAGGATCATTCAAAAGATTTTTCTATAGTGACAACACATATCAAATATGTATCTTTATAATATTTTTCATATTGAATATATTTTAACCTTACACAATATTTATTGTATAAGTGATTTGATGCTACTTATTTATTTGTGTTAGTTATTATCATTAACTTTAAATTTCAAAGACAGGTTCTTTACAATGTATCAAGGTGGCAAATTTACAAATCGAATTTTCAAAATTTCTAATTTTTTATTTAAATTTACAAATCGATTTTTCATTTATTGTGATACAGTGTTGTAGATGTGGCAAATTTAAGATAAAACGTTTGATGTCTTGATTTAAAAAGGAGTGATAAATACTTCTGGATTTTTGAAACAACTCTTCAATTACAAAATAAAAAAGTAGTAAACAGAAGAAAATTGAGAATGTGTTGAAAAGAAACACGGATAAGAATCGTATGTATTATGATATCATTATATAATATTCCTCTCACGTAATTGTTTTTTATTTTTTAAAAAATCGCATTGTCACAAAATAAAAAGTAATACTTTTCCACCATTATGACTAAATTAATTACCTAAGAAACACGTGATTTTAAATCTAATTATAATTGAAAGAAATCAAGCTCTTTTAATCCCAACTAATTTTGAATGAAACTCTATTTTCCAACAACTATAATTAAAAGAATTTTCAAAGGTGATTTTTAACTTAGTGCTATCATACTCTTTTTATGAGTAATTTCATATTCAAATATATTTTGATATTTATTTTTGTTAAAAAAAATGTTTTTGTTCATCTTTTATAAATTTATTTCTATTTTTTTTTACTTTTAAATTTGAATGAGGAACAAAAAATACATTTTAACCTCACTTTTATGTATACTCTATATAACTTATTTTCACTCGAAGCATTATGGCACAGGTAAAGTGATGGAGTTTATATATAATTAATGTATTTCAAATAAAAATAATTTTCACCAAAATATAAGTTGATTTTTCTCTTAAGGAGCACATATGATGAGTTTAACCTTGATATTTTGATACTAAAAAATTACTAAGAAAAAAAAGTGATAGTATGAGAGGAAAAGAATAATCCTTTAACAACAAATATCATAAAAAAATTATATTATTTATAGAAAAGAAATCGTTATAATCCCATTTCAATAATGAAGACAATGTTTTGGACCACATCCCTTTCTATGTTTCTTGAGGAGATTTTTCTTTTGAAAAATTGTTTTTATAATTTCTTTTAGTTAGGGTCTATACTAGAGCTATCGAAGGAGAAAACTTGGTGGTGAAAACTCCCAAGGAAGAATTAGTCATAACCATGACAATGAAAAAAAAAAAAAAATATATATATATATATATATATATATATATATATATTTAAATAATTTTTTTTTTCTTTTTTTTAT
>Ga0214543_1007320_pt1 | contig 19049 bp, 7 predicted proteins | sample CNSS2metaG_FD_160094 | JGI IMG/M metagenome (GOLD analysis project Ga0214543, IMG submission 160094) | Root nodule microbial communities from cowpea collected in UCLA plant growth center, Los Angeles, California, USA - CNSS2 | ecosystem: Host-associated > Plants > Roots > Nodule | place: USA...
TTTAGCTTGGTGCTGGCCAATTTGGAAAGGATATCGGCCCTGACGTTGTCGGTTCTTGGGATGTGTTCGACGCGGACTTGTTCGAAGGCGGATTGAATGACTGCACGGACCAGATGGTAATATTGTAGAAGGATGGCGTCTTTGATCTGGAACTCGTCGTTTAGATGACCTACAGTAAGTTTGGAGTCGGTTTTGCACGTTAATCTCTTGACGCCTACTTCGCAGGCTAGGGAAAGCTCGGCGAGGATGGCTTCGTATTCGGCTTGGTTATTTGACGTTTTGAAAGCAAAGTGAAGGGATTTTTCAATGAGGATGTCGTTGGGGCCTTCTAAGACGATGTCGGCGTCGGCACCCCTTGGATTTGAGGAACCATCTACATGAAGCGTCCACTGGTCCTCTATAGGTGTTTGTTGTAGGTTGTTGACGAAGTCTAAGAGACATTGGGCTTTGATGGGGCCGTGGGGTTCATACCGGATGTTGAATTCTGATAGTTCCACGGCCCATGATGACATGCGTCCGGCCATATCTGATTTTTGTAATATTTTTTGAATTGGGTAGTCGGTCTTAACGGTTATGGTGTGGTTTTGGAAATATGGGCGTAGGCGGCGTGCCACGTGGACCAAAGATAGGGCCAACTTTTCTACCATTTGATATCTGGTTTCAGGATCTTGCAACGTTCTGCTCACAAAATATACAGGATGTTGTGTGCCTTCTATTTCTTGGACAAGCGCGGCGCTGACGGTATAGTCGGTGGCTGTGATGTATACAAACAGGGGTTGATGGGTGTCCGACTTGTGGAGGATAGGTGGGGAGGTTAAGGTTGTTTTTAGTTTTTGGAATATTTGTTCACAATCATCAGTCCACGTGAACCGGATGGATTTCTTTAGGAGTTGGATTATGGGTTGGGTTTGTTTGGCTAGTTTGGGTAGAAGACGGGAAATGGCTGTGAGACGGCCAATGAGACGTTGGACCTCCTTAATGGTAGTGGGGCTGCGCATTTCGATGATAGCCTTGCATTTTTCAGGGTTGGCCTCTATGCCGCGTTGGGTTAACATAAAACCAAGGAACTTACCCCGGTCTACGCCAAATACACATTTGTCGGGGTTGAGCCGAAGGTTGTATTGGCGTAGTGCGGAGAAAACTGCTGATAGGTCTTCAGCATGTTGGTGATGACTTGGGGACTTGACAACCATATCATCGACGTATACTTCGACACAGTGTCCCATTAGGTGGCTGAACACCTTGTCCATTAGCCGTTGGTAAGTTGCTCCGGCGTTTTTGAGGCCAAAGGGCATGACCCTATAGAAGTAGTTGGCATCGTCCGTGATGAAGGCGGTTTTGTGCATATCTGACGCGGCCATGGGGATTTGTTTATATCCTGAATATGCATCCAAAAAACTAAGCACCTTGTTCCCTGCTGCGCCGTCCACGAGTCGGTCAATGTTGGGTAAGGGGTAAGCGTCACGGGGGCAAGCCTTGTTCAAGTCTGTGTAGTCTACGCACATCCGCCATTTGCCATTGGCTTTCTTTACCAAAACAACGTTAGAAAGCCAAGTGGTGTACTGAGCTTCTTCTATAAACCCTACGCTCAGTAGCTTGTCGGCTTCAACCTTGGCTGCTTGCCGACGTTCTTCGCCAAGCTTGCATTTTTTCTGGGATACGTAGCAGACTTCTTTATATATGGATAATTTGTGGGATGCCACCTGGGGGTCCACTCCAGGGAGGTCGGCAACCGACCAGGCAAAAAGATCGGTGTTGTTGATAAGGATGGGTGTGATGGTGGCACGCTCGTTAGAGTTTAAAGCGGTGCCTAGGTTAATAGAGTGACCATTGGGAAGCTCTAGAGGAGAGGTGTCCTCAACTGGTTCAAGGCGAACATCCCGGCCTATTCTGGGGTCAAGATCTTCGCCGGATAGGGCTATGCTGGAGCCACGGGGTCTCTCGATATGGTTGGTTTGTTGGATTGGGAGTTGTGGTCGCAAGCTGGCCATGTAGCATTCTCGCGCCAAGCGCTGGTCGTAGTGGATGGTAAGGATGTCGCCGGACGGGGTAGGGAACTTCATAGCTAAGTGAGGGGTGGAAACGACGGCGCCAAGGGTATTAAGGGAAGGACGGCCCAGGAGGATGTTATAGGATGTTGGCGCGTCGACGATGAGGAAGCGGATTGGGTTGGTTTTAGTTTGGGTCCCCTCCCGAAAGACGATGTGGAGGTCAATGTAGCCCCGGGTGGATACCTGTTCACCGGAAAAGCCATATATTGGCTCGTCATATGGGACCATGGCGGTGTCAGGAAGTTGAAGTTTTTGGTAGGTGGCCCAGTAGAGGATATCAAAAAAGCTGCCCTGATCAATTAGGACTTTCTTGACATCGTAATTTTCGATTTCAACAGTGATGACAATGGGGTCGTCTTGTTGGTGGTCGAGGCCGTGAAAGTCATCATTTGTGAAGACGATAGGAGGCATACGGCGTCTGTGGTGGGAATGGTGATGTGGTTGATGGATTGTATATGGCGAAGGTGTCTTTTTCTGGCAGAAGAGGTGGAGCCTCCACTTGCGAAGCCACCAGAGATGGTGTTAATGGTGCCACGTAAGGGAGGGTCGGCAGGGGTGCTGTCGATGCGGGCCGGCTCCGGTTCATGACTGGTGGGTTGGGTGGGGTGTCTGTCATGACGAGCGTCATGTGGAGGACGTTTGTGATCGGATCGGGGGGGGTGACGGGTTCGAGAGGAGGTGGAGTGGTCGTCTCTTCGGATGAAGCGGCGAAAGTGGCCAACACGAACCAGTTCTTCTATTTTATCCTAGAGTGCTTTGTATTCTTCTGTAGTGTGGCCATGGTTGCGGTGATAGCGGTAATATTTGGTCATATCGGCATTGGGAGGTGTGGTTGTCTTGCGTGGTGGAGGGATTAGATCGGCTTGTAGGGCTTCGTCGAGGATGCGGGAGCGGGCTACGATGAGAGGGGCGTATCTGGTGAAGCGAGGTTGGCGGGGTTCGCGTGGGCGGGTATCAGGACGTGGGTTAGGCTCTGGGGTAGGGTTGGCGGTGGTGGCTGCATAGTCGTTGCAAAATTTGGTGTGGAGGGTTTGCATTTCCTCCATGCGAACATAGTCGGCTGCACGTAACTTGAGTTCGTGCATGGAGGCAGGTGGGTGGAGATAGACGTTGTTGGCGAAGGGGCCGGGTTGTAAGGTAAGGGCCATGCACTGGAGGATCATTTCCTGATTTAGGTGTGGTGTACGAAGGGCTGCCTTGCTGAAGCGATCTATGAACGCTCTGAGTGGTTCGTTTTGTTCTTGTCGGATGCCTAGGAGGGATATGGTGGTAGTTTGGTGTGGGCGGCTGCTAGCGAAATGGGTAGAGAACATGTGGGAGAGGACGTCGAAGCTGTCGATGGAGTAAGGTGGAAGGGTTGTGAACCATTCTAGGGCAGGGCCCTTGAGGGTAGTGGGGAAGGCTTTGCAAAAGACTGCGTCTTGGGATGTGTGTAAGGCGACATGGGTGATGTAGACCTTAAGGTGTTCATCAGGGTCGGTTTCGCCAGTATAGCGATCCAGGGAGAAAGGTTCCCACTGGGCTGGAAGGGTGGTGTTGGCGATAAAGTCAGTGAAGGGGTGACGTCGCCTGGGCTGGTGGGGGGAGCAGGTGAGGTGGGATAGGATGGTTGATCATAGCGGGGAAGGTGGAGGTTAGGTTGTGAGGGGGGATGTCGGTTGTCGGAAGATATTGTGGGTTGTAGGGTGGAATATGTGTGGTGTGTAGGGTGGTGGGTATGTTGTAGGGGATATGGGTGGTAGGGAGGGTAGCGACGGGGGTTGGGGGTGCGGTAAGCCCCGGTTGGGTAGATGGGAAGTGAGGGGGATGGGTGGCGGGAATGGGTGTTTGCTGAGTGGTGGTGAAGGTGTGAGGGGTGGGGTTGTACTCACTTTCTTCCTCTGTGGGCTGGAAAGTCGGAGACTTCGCAGCTTCAGAAGTTTCTTTGGCTTTTCCCTTCAGATTGGGATCAACTTCGATCCTTCGCCTCAGGCGAGAGTTCTCTTGCCTCAATGCCTCCATTTCGCCAGCGCTGCGTTTCTTCAAATCCGCAAGTTCTTGTTGCATCTTTGCTTGACCGTCTAGGATGGCGGCCAGATCAGGGGTGATGCCAGGAGGTCCAGAGGGACCAGCATCCGCTTGCTTGTTCACTCCAGCTTTACTATGGGTGGAAACCATCTTCAGAGAAAAACGAGTACTAAAGGTGTTCGTCTCGTGCCCCACGGTGGGCGTCAATTGTTCCTGTAGAGAACAAATAAGATGAGTTAGGCACAAGTGTCACCTTACCATGTAGTCCGCTATCTCTTTAGTTGGTCTCTCCCCGGTTGATACATGTCAACTTGAACCCAGGAGAGTTACCTGTAGAAGAGTCTCCGAAGCTCAAGTAAGTCAAAGCTCTCAGAAAGTCAAATCAGTGATTAATGAATGCGTACCTTTAATTACTGGGGTCCATGCGTATTTATAGAGCATTAATGATGTCTGGTTATCCAATGGGCCGGGCCTTGACTTGGGCCCTAGCCTAGGCTATGAGTGGGCCTGGGTCCTAACCCAGGCTCTTAAGGCCTATTGAATGCTGGGGCTTCCATTTTACCAAGTCTTCAAGAGCGGTCTGATTCGTTTACTTCTTGACTTGTCAGATGTCGTCCTTGGCCGCATACTATCCGTGTTGGCCACTTTGTTGTTACTTTAGCTTTTATTCAGTTAAGTTCGGGACCATAGCGGCCCAGGTCGTGTACTTGGGTTGTCTCTGGCATGTTCGTGAGGGTTATCATTTATATGGTTAAATTGACCAGGTCCGGTACAAGTTAGACTGACTCGGCCTAGGTTGAATACTTGGTTGTCTTGATGCATTGTTTACTTATTTGTTTAAGTTTGGTTAGGTGTGATACACAAGCTAAGTAGAATTTAGGCTGACACTAATAATTTTTAAATTAATTAAAAATTAGATTTAAATATGTAGTCTTTAAAATGACATAAAATTGAAATTCATCTTTATCTCAAACTTTGATATATTTTGATTCTCAAATTTTTAAAATGAATGGGTATAGTCTTATTAACCCAACGATGTTAATTTTCTTTACGTGTTAAAAAGGCATTCTAAGCTGTCATTTGAACTAGAATGTGTCAAATGTGTAAGCAGCTCAAATGCTAGCTTGAAACGTTCCTACAACATTTTATGGTTTAGATTACCACCGCAACAGTGAGTGCAATGGAGTTTTCTATGGGTGGAGGTTCGTAGAGTTGGGGTTCCATGAGTGGGTACTATAGTTTATGAGTAAAGTAAATGAAATGAGAAGATGACAGTAGAGGGGTGTCATGGTGGGAATTATGCATGAAGAGTGAATAGTTGAGTAAAAGAAGTGGATGGGTTGTTGAGTCTTATTTGGCTTGAATATAATTGAATAATGAGTTACTACAATAGTTAAAGGAGACACATTGAGTATATACTTATAGGCACGAAAGAAACTGGAACTAGGAAGGGCTATAACAGAGTGTTAAAAGATTTCATGGAGGGTACCTAGTTTTGCCATAAGTTAATGACGTTATGCAACTTGAGTTCACATGCTTAGATATATATACTAGCGATCTGAGGTATGTAAAATTAATTAGGATGAGTTGGTAGAGGGCTGAAAATACCTAGTAATATAAAATGTAACTTGGATAGTAATTGGAATGGGTTAGTGCCTTAAACAACATTTAGAAGTGTGCAAAACAAGTAACCTCGTGTACTAGTGTAGCGCCTAGCGGCAAGGATTGGACCACCAGGCGATAGCTACATTTCCTTGAAGGCCACTGTGACGCGAGGCGTCTAGCAGTGAGTGTTGTCCCGCCAGGTGATACCTGCAATACAGAGGCATCAGAGGCGCTTAGCGCCTAGCGGCACGTGTCCCCCGCTAGGCGGTCTGGAAGCATATTTCGCTTGGTGACTAAGGACAACACCAGGCGATATTGCAGAGGCAGAAGTTGTGTTTTGATTGATGTGGATGTGCGTGGTCTACAAAGCTTTGGTGATATCTCGAAGGTCAGCTTGCTGGTGTTCCTTGAGTTGTGGCTCGAAACATATCCCTTGAGTCGTGGCTCGAGATAAGGGTTAAGCATGTGGCATTCCTTGAGTTGTACCTTAGAATGACATCTCTTGAGTTGTGGCTCGGGTTGGCGAGTGTTATCGATGTGAATATGCGAGTTGTGGCTCGTACGGATGGGTCCAGATAGATTGCCCTCCTCAGTATTAAGCTGACGAGTTTGGTAGTCTTGGGACATTACGAACTATGTTCGTAATGGGAACTCCACCTAGCGTTACAAATATGGTCTATAGCAGGTTTCCTATACGTGTTCTACAAGTTGTGTCTTGTAGGTGAGGCACCAAGATATCTTGAGATATTCATCTAAAGACGTAGAACATGGATAACATGGTGGTGGCCATGTGGTTTGGAATCAAAGGATGAAGTTCCTTTGATGTTTGTGTGTTTATATATCTGAATTGTATATGTTTTATATACTGTTAGCTCACCCTATCTACTTGTGTTTGGTGATGATCGTGTACGCGGTACACCGGAACAGATGATGTTGCAGATGGATCTGGTGAGGCATAGAGCCGAAGCGGGACTAGTCTGGGAGAAAAGTTTTTACTAGAGTTTTTATTATGGTTTTTGAATAAACTTGTAAAATTTTATGTTACCATACTTGGTTATTGTATTTGAATTCTTAAAGTATGGAGTTAAGTTATTTTACGATGCAAACTTTTATGTTACCATACTTGGTTATTGTAAACTTTTATGTTACCATACTTGGTTAATATAATAAATGATGTTTAATTATTATTTATATTTTATTTTATTTAAATCTGTAATATCCGACCGGGATGTTACACTCCACACTACCATAAAAACCCCAAGTTTTATTCCACTCTTTCTCTCTATGTCTTGTTCATTATAGGTTTTATTTCAATTTTCATTATAGGTATTTTTGTAATTTCACATCCATTATGGAGGTGCATGAAGAAACCATGGGATTGTAGGAAGAAACTCCCCATGAACCTTTGTCTAACAAAAATAATTAGAGTGCACATTCTTATGCACAAACATAGAGTATTTTGTTGTTATCGTGCAACGAAATGATTAGCGTTTGGACACAAACTAAGAGTGAGGGTGAATTGGATTCTTAATAAAAATTGTGCTTTTAAATTTTCCTCCTTTTAATATCAAAGTTCAATTAAAATCTTTCCTTTATTTTAATAAACACAATAAAATAAAGAAAGTAGGGAAGAGAAAATTGCATAAAGTATTTATACTAGTTCGGATCAAAAGACCCTACGTCCAATTGTTAATCTCTTAAAAGCAAGATTAACTCAATCACTAAAATAAACCAAACTTACATTCAATGATAAGAAATATTAGGGTTTAGAAAACACCTCTCTTGAATCACACAAGAGATGAAGACACCTCCCTTGAAATCCAAAGGAATGAAAACACCTTCCTTGAATAACACAAGGAATGAACACCTCCTTTGAATCACACAAAGGATGATCGACTTCTCCTACCAACAACAACAACACTCAATCACTCAAGATCCCACTTGATGAAAGTTATCGCTCTACCCACACTAGGTTTTTCAAAGCCTTCCCATAGAGAGTTCTCAAGTACTCAAATTTCTCTAACTTCTGTATTCGATAATGAAAGCCTACCACTTTATTTATAGAAGCCTATTTATAAATTAGGTTAAGAATATGAAAAGTTAAGTCACAATTGCCATAGATAATTGATTATCATAAGTGATAATCAATTATCACAGAAACTTTTCCAAAAACATTTTCCTCGTTGTGATAATCTATTATCAGCCAGGATAATCTATTATCAGTAGGTGATAATCGATTATCACAAAGGGTTTTTCTCAAAAATCAGTTTAAACTGAGATAATCGATTATCACTAAGAATAATCGATTATTCCAGTGAGTTTTGCAAATAAACAAAATTCTCTTGGTGATCTACTACTTGGGTTTTGCCTTTTGACTCTTGACATACTAATTTAACTATTTTAAATAACATACACATATTACAAAACCTAAACTAAACCCATAAGTCTTCAATATATCTCTTGAATCCAAGCATTCTTTTGAGTCTTCAGCATTTTTTCATGCATCATCATCAAGTCTTCCATACTTCTTTATAAGTCATCATCATCATCATCAAAACTCCTTATTGAAGGAAGATGTCCATCTTCTTCCTTTTGTCAACATATTTAGTAACAAGAAACTCTTCTTATTACTAATTACACCCTCATACTAATAGAAAAAGATTAAAATACTTCATGTCACTATGTATGCCATTGACCTTCTACCTTCATTTTCCAGAGAGAAGAAGAATAATAAGAAAAAGGCTTAATAATGCAACTTTACTCCCTATTTTCATTGAGCTTGTTCAATACGATAATTTTTTTTTTCATGTTAAATAAGGTATCAATTTTCTTCAAGTTTTGTCAATTTAATCCTTTTTGGCAACACACTTAAATTGCTAAAGAAATGCGAACAATTAGAAATATTTTAATAGAATTTAAAAAATAAATAATTAAAATAAAAAACCTTACTGTTACTCATGTTTTTATAGACCTTTAATTTATGGGTTAATGTTTTTTATGACTAACAGTTATATCTTATTACACTTTACTCCTTTGTCTCCTTTTGCTACCTATAAATACAACCTAGGTGCATGGGGAAAAACAACCACAACAACAAAACAACAACAAAGACACAACAAACACTAAAGTTTTCTTAAAAGTGTTCTTCTTTTCTTTTATATACTATCTCTTAAAATAGTGGTGTTCATAAGGTTCAGAGATCATTTGCTGCAAACGATCGATTTGACAGATTGTTGTATCTTGGAAGAGAAACACATAAGATTTGAAACACATATGAATGTGTATTTGTTTAGCCCTGTGCAGTAGGGACGTTTTTCTCTCTAAGGATAGCGATATGCGTGCCTCAACTCAGGCTATTTCTATTCCTTACCTCATTTATTTTTATCTATTATTTATTATTATTATAATAATTTTATTTTTAATAGTATTGTATCTCTTATTATTATTTCTCTAATAATTATTATTATATTATTTCATATTTTTATTATTATTAGTGATATTTGAATAATAATTTTTCTAACATTATTAGAGAGATAAGTCCTTGTTATTTCTATTTTTGATTACTCATTTGTATTCATTTCTAAAATTAAAAACAATATAGAGCTAAAGACTGAAAACACATTTTATCAACTAAAGTGTTTGTTATGGTTATAATTAAACCAGTTACAACTAAGCCTAAAAATTTATGTGTATAATTGTTTCTATTTCTATTGATAACAATAAATGAAATTATGGATAAATGAAATTCCTGCTCACTGAATAATTTTTTTGTGATATCCATAGCTAATGTTTTTGTTGTTATATTAATTTATGCTTTAATATTGTCTATTCTTACCATTGATAAAGATGTTCTATATCATGTATATATTTTAAGTGTTTTGTATGAAAATAATTATAAAATTATTTGTCTTACTAAAACTACTATTGTGTTATGGAAAACACTTGAACTAAACTTTGCATTTGCAAAGAGAAAAACAAATTAGCTTGATATTTATATGAAAAATAGAGTTTTTCATGTTTCTGACTTCAAAACTTCCTTTTTGTTCAACAAGGTTATGAAGTGGGTTTTGAGTGCAATATGATTATTATTTGTAGACATTGTTATTTGGTTGATAAATGATATATTTGTGATGTTTTGTTTGAGTTAAACACCTTTATCTTGTAATAAAATATTTATAATTTTTTCTTTGATTATTACAAAATGTTGAAAGTTGTGATATATGACATGCTATTATTATAATTGTTGAGAAGTTTAGTTAGAGATCATTCAAATTATAAAATTTTGAGGTACAAAATTAATTAAATAGAGAAGTGATAATACATGTCTTTGTAAATGAGTTTTTTTATGTAAAATTCATGGTATAATTCATTAAGCAACATTTTCATATAGTGTTAATCTAATGGTGCAACGAAAGAAAGAAAAAAAAATGTTTTTTTTGATATGGTAAATGTTATGCTTCAAGTTCTAGCTTACCTAACATTATATTAATGAAATTTTAAATCCTGCTTACCATATTTTGAACACAAAAGGTTGTGATAAACTTTTTATGAGTTATGAAAGAAAAATGAACCACATTTAAAATATTTCAAAGTGTGGGGGTGTCTTGTAAAGGTTAATATACCTTTTAATGAAAAAAATCTTTGGTTATTTATACCGATAAATATCTAGAGATGTTTCCTTCAAATGATAAATTATTTAAATTTGTTTGGTATACCTAGGGAACTATTTTGTCATCTAGTGTAATATTATTTGTGTTTCTTCTGGTTATGGCAATATGTCCAATCTCTTGAGATGATCGAATGATAATGTAAATTGGATATTGATTTTGGTGACACAAAATCACCTATTGGTTATAGTTATGTTTTAACCTTGGATGAAGATGTCATGTCATGGAAATATGTTAAAAGTTGTTGTTCTATCATGATCTACTATGCAAGAAAAAATTATTCCTTTTTCGAATGCATCCTGACAATTAAATTGTTATATTTCAAGTTTTTAGTAAAAATGTCAATGAAATTGACATATGAGAATGAGAGGCAAATACATTAGAAACTTAATTACTCATGATATTATCTCTCTTGACTTTGTCAGGTTAGAAAGAAATATTACATATCTGCTTATCAAAGGGTTGATGCATCAACAATAAGAATTCAAGTCATCGAGGGGAATGAGACTATAGCCCATAAATTAGTTGCAACAATGGACACCCATCTTCACATGAATGGCGATCCCATGGAATGGAGTTGAATGGGTAACAACGAAGTTGTTGTTGACTAAAGTACACCAAATAATTTGATTAAATTTTATGTCTCATTCCTATGGTGAGGTGTACTATAAATTGTGGCAATAATAAGGTTGAGATATGTGTTGGTATCGCGCAGCGGAATGCTTAATCGTTTGGACAAAAACCAAAAGGGGGGTGAATTGGTTTTAAGTAATAAAATTAATACTTTAAAAATTTTCCGAAATTTTACCGATTAATTAGATATTAGTTCCTTTATATGCAACAGTAGATTCAATATAGAGATAGAGAAAAAGATTGAACACAAGTATTTATACTGGTTCAAATCAAAAGATCCTACATCCAGTTGTTAATCTCTTCAAATAAAGAGATTAACTCAATCACTAACAAATATTAGATTTACAATCAGATAGTAAAAGATTAAGGAAATAAAACACCTCTCTTGAACACACAAGAGATGAACACCTTTCTCTGAATCACAAAGAGAACCTTGACCTCAGCTTTCCTAACAACATCAGCAGCACTCAATCTCCTAGAAAACCTCTCAGGAAAAGTTATCACTCTACCCACACTAGGTTTTTCAAAGCTTCTTTTGAGAACACTTAGAGAACTCTCTTTGCAGTCACAACACTAACACTCTAGCTTCTAAAAAAGGTAAGTTCGAAGTAACTCTGATGTTCCTTAAATAGGGGTTCCAAAAATTAGGATAATCGATTATCATTAGTGATAATCGATTATTCCAGTGCATTTTTTGAAAACAAAGTTTTGAGCAGATAATCGATTATCAGAGGTGATAATCGATTATTCTAGTGCTTTTTTGAAAAAATTGACTCAGCTCAAGATAATCGATTATCCTAAGTGATAATCGATTATCACATTGATTTTTCGAGAATTACAAGATTTTTTATCTTTGCATGTTGATTTTAACTAATCTAAGCACAATTTACAAGATAGCTTTAAACATAAAAACACATGTTCTTCAAATTGACTTCCAGATGGCTTTTAGGCTTCTTTTATCATCATCAAAATCTTGCTTCAACATTTGACTTGTATTTGCTTTTGCCAACAGTATGTGCATTATTATGCTTATTTTATGAAATACCTCTTAATAAACCCAATGGTTGAGGTATGTGCATTATTTTATAAAATACCTCTTAATAAACCCAATGACAATTATTGTAAGGGTGTGAGTCACAAACCACCCTTTGAGGGTTTACCTAGTGAGTGTGATGGTGGGGTCGTCATTGTGAGACATGGGCAAGTCTCTAAGTGACGCTCATGAAACAAGATACATGCACAAGGTCGTAATGTGCACCCACTGATTAGAACCTATAATGAACCCCGATATTGTATGTGTTATTTACTAAAACCCGGTCACAAGGGATGTAGCTCAAGGCAATTAAGTCTCTGCATTTACTCAGGTGGAAGTTTATAAGCACTAGGTGTAAAAGTTAGACCCGGAAGGTTCCTTACACTTAACTGCAATATTTTGTTTTAAAAGATAATATATTTTGTTTTATTTTTTTTTAAATTATGTGGGGGATTATTAGAAATATTTTAATATAATTTAAAAAATAAAGAATTAAAATAAAAAACCTTACTATTACTCATGTTTTTATAGACCTTTAATTTATGGGTTAATGTTTTTTATGGCTAACGGCTATATTCTTATTACACTTTACTCCTTTGTCTCCTTTTGCTACCTATAAATAACACCTAGGTGCATGGGGAAAAACAACCACAATAACAAAACAACAACAAAGACACAACAAACACTAAAGTTTTCTTAAAAGTGTTCTTCTTTTCTTTTATATACTATCTCTTAAAACAGTGCTGTTCATAAGGTTCGGAGATCTTTCGCTGCACTCGATCGATCTGACGAGTTGTTGTATCTTGGGAGGGAAACGCATAAGATTTGAAACACATATGAATGTGTATTTGTTTAGCCCTGTGCAGTAGGGGCGTTTTCTCTACAAGGATAACGCTATGCGTGCCTCAACCTAGACTATTTCTACTTCTTACCTCATTTATTTTTATCTATTATTTATTATTATTATTATTATAATAATTTTATTATTAATAGTATTATATCTTTTATTAATATTCATTGATTTATATATATGTCGTATTATTAATAATTATTATTATATTATTTCATATTTTTATTATTATTAGTATTATTTGAGTAATCATTTTGAGGTGGGAAGGCCTTAAGACCCAAAGTTTATGTTGAGGTTAAGTACATTAGTTCCTGAACTATAACGCAAGATTGAAATTCGTTTATGTCAAAAATTTTGATACATTTTGGTTCTCAAAATTTAAAAATGAATAAATTTAACACAATTATGTTAATTTTTTTGATGTGTCAAATATGTGTCATGCTAATATTTGAGTTGTTTATACCGTTTGACATATTATCGTTTCAATGTCAATAGGAAAACGTATTTGACACACCAACAGACCTTAATGTAATTAGATATAAATAAATATATCTATTCATTTTTAAAATTTGTGAAAAAATGTATCAAAATTTTAAACAATGATAAATTCTAATTTCGTGTGAAACTAAAATCATACTTAAATTATTTTTAAATTATTTTTGTTAATCATTTTGGTTAATACTATCTTTGTTTAGACATAGATTCCTCGACATCTCATAATATATTTATTCTCACTATTTTGTTTTAAATAATTTGATTTATTTAATTATTTATCTTGATTTAATTTATTATTAATTAGAGTTTTTATATGAACATTAAAGGAAGAAAAGAAAAATACCGGCGTGAAAACATTTTTTTCGCATCGCCTTTGTTCCTTCGCTTCAACAAACTTCACCGAACAAACTTTTAACTGCCACATGTTTCATGCCCTTGTATAAGTGAATATAGCTCTATAAACAACAAAAGAAAAGCCACATGTAACATTTCTTCTAAATAGAATTAATTTTACTGTACTAAAGATATTTTTGCATTAAACAAAAATAAGAAATTCATTATACCGAACATATTCTTACCTTAATAATTAATTATACACAAGAAAAGAATTATAATAAACATTTATTTAAGTTTTGTATTTTAATTTTGAGTATTTAGTATAAAATTAATTGAGATGCGTATTTATAAAATTTTAAGAATTATATTATAATATAAAATGTTATAAATGATATAATTAAAGTATGAAATTTTATGAGTATTAAGAATTTGTAAAAATTGTAAAAATATGAAAAATAAAATATGAGAACTTGTAATTTTATTTTATTTATATTATATATATAATATAAAATTAAATTATTTTGCGTGATTCTTTTCTTTACATAAATTATTAAATTATTGATTTTAAAATTTTTCTTTTACAAATACAAATTTAAACAAATTACAAACTTAAATAAACGTTGACTTATCCTGTATAATTTCTTTTTCAACTACCTCATTGTACGGAAGAAAACAAGAAGTAAATGTTAGACTGTTGTCATAAAACCTACTGATTGTCAAGCAAATATCTATAATTCTTTATATATATATATATATATATATATATATATATATATATATATATATATATATATATATATATAAATGGTTTGAATCTTTAGAAGCTTCTGTGAACTATCATGAATTTTCACAACTAGGAACAATTATAATTCATCTTGAATTTTGCTAAAATGGTGCTTTGAATTTTGCTAGATAATGGTGCATGGTGGTAGAATAGTCTACATGACGTTAACAAGACACCAACATTTCAACCGGGAGTGTTGCTCTGATTGGGGCCCTAACATTGATGTGAGACTGTGAACATATATATATATAAAACAAGATAAGATAAAATAAAATATTCGTAGTTTTCAGCTTCTGTTGAAGTTAAAGAAGAATTTGGCAGCAACCTACAAAAGACAGAGTCCAGCACATCCTGAAGCTTTAATGAACGGCTCTACAATTTATTGGCACTGCACTATTGATAAGTATACGAACCCACTAAAGCACAAAAGTCTTAAAATTTAATTTTACAAAATGTGATCTAAAAGTTATAAAGAAAATGAGCGACACATAAAGGAGATCAGAAAAGATTGGTCGAAAGGTGTGGGAGCATGGCCACAGCCCCTGCATACGAAGAACACCTCCCGGCAGCACCGAGGTGGCTGAACAAAGGTGACAACGCGTGGCAGCTAACAGCAGCAACTCTGGTGGGTCTCCAAAGCATGCCAGGCCTGGTCATCCTCTACGCCAGCATAGTCAAGAAAAAATGGGCAGTCAACTCTGCTTTCATGGCTCTCTACGCCTTCGCAGCAGTCCTAATATGTTGGGTCCTCTTGTGCTACCGCATGGCCTTCGGGGACAAACTCTTTCCCTTCTGGGGCAAGGGTGCCCCTGCCCTCGGCCAAAAGTTTCTCATAAGCCAGGCCAAGGTCCCTGAGACCACCCACTACTTCAACAACGGAACCGTCGAGAGCAAGATGTCAGAGCCCTTCTTCGCCATGGCTTCTCTTGTCTACTTCCAGTTCACTTTTGCTGCCATCACGCTTATCTTGTTGGCTGGTTCTGTTCTTGGGAGGATGAACATTAGGGCTTGGATGGCTTTTGTGCCTCTTTGGCTCATTTTTTCTTACACTGTTGGGGCTTTCAGTCTCTGGGGTGGTGGCTTTCTCTACCATTGGGGGGTCATTGATTACTCTGGAGGCTATGTTATTCATCTTTCTTCTGGAGTTGCTGGCTTCACTGCTGCTTACTGGGTATATATAACACCCCTTCTCTCCCCTTCATTCTCTCACTATATGCTCAATATTTACCAATTCTACTTTTACACTTAATATTTGAAAGAGAATTTTTATTTTTATACTGTGAATTGCACAAGTGTGATTGAATTGAAAATGCTGAGAGAAAAGATGGATGAAGGTAGGGCCAAGGTTAAAGAGTGACAGGGAGAGGTTTCCACCAAACAATGTGCTGCTGATGCTTGCGGGTGGTGGGTTGCTGTGGATGGGGTGGTCAGGGTTCAACGGTGGAGCACCATATGCAGCCAACGTTGACGCCTCGATTGCTGTGGTGAACACCAACATTTGTGCAGCCACTAGCCTCCTTGTTTGGACCTCTCTCGATGTCATCTTTTTCTCCAAACCATCTGTCATTGGAGCTGTTCAGGGCATGATGACTGGACTCGTTTGCATCACCCCAGGTGCAGGTATATATCTATCTTTATATCTATTCTTTCTTAACATATACTTTTTTTTTCATCCTTATATCTACTGCCGGAACCGATAGGAATTCAAGTGTGAGTTTAAATTCCACATTGATCGGAAATAAGAAAGTGAAACACTATATAAAAATAAAGACTCATAAATCCATTGTCTTAAAGTTTTGGGTTGAGAGTAATATCAGTGAAACCCTCTTTATAAAACCTGACACGAACTTCATCCTCATCATCATAACAAGGTCAAATAGAAATTCCACAACTACGTGTTATATGTATGAGGATCATATCTCATCAAAATAAATACGTTTTCTGAGTTAATATAAGTGTTCATAAATATTGGAGAGAAATTTACTATAGGAACTTGTATTAGTGAAGTCATATTTCCTTCGATCATATGATGTTTAATTTGTGGAGAAACCTAACCCCATCTTACCCCTGGTCCTTAGTCTAAACAAAAAGACTGAGTCAAATTGGCCTAATATGTTTACCCTATACACCACTCAAAAGTAAAGGAAAATGTATTATTATGGTGTAATTTCATCAAAAAAATAAATATATTAAAATAGACCGACTGTAAAATAAAAAATAAAAAATTAGATAAGTTTACTTAGAAAGTATGACTTCGAATTGAAGAAACTTGGTTTTACCAACTTTAACTTTTTATTTGTAACAATAAAAAAGTCGAGTTTAAAATGTCATATCTTGTTTTATACTTTTTTTTAATTAAAATTATGTTTGGTAAACATGACTCTTATTTCGTTTTGTAATAAAGTTGTATTTGATAAGTGAGAATTTTCTATTTTTTTTTTCTGCTTTACTCAGCAAGTTTTAGTAAATATGACTTTTTTTTTTTGTACTAAAAGCATAACTTCATTAAAAGAAAAAAAGGTTATATGAAATAAAATTGTGTATATTGAACATAATTTATGGGTTGTGAAAAATAAAAAGTTTAAATAAAGATCATAATTTTAGTTTGTCACTTCTTACAATTTTTTACTATGGTAATTTTTTTCAAAATTTAAAAGCGGAATAATATACTAACTATAAGAAAATTCTATAATAACTAATTTTAATAGAAAAAATAAGTAGTCACTATAATAACTAATTTATAAACTAAAATTTATTGACAATTAAAATAGTTTTAAAAAATTTTAATTGATTTTTAAATTATTAACTAAAATAGTTTTTAATATGAATTGATTTTTAAATTGATTAAGCTACCAAGAGTTTGGTTACCAAATAAATTGGTCTCTAATTAAAAAATTAATCTCTAAAATTACTCTAAATATAACTTTTATCTTTAAAATTGATTATTATTTAATAATTTTCTTAAATTCCAAAACTTTGAAATATGTATTAAGATAACAGATAAATATTTTGGCCAATATCAAAAGGCATCAAAACTAGTAAATGTATATATCATAATGCTTTCAAACATTTTCTTTGTTATTTGTCAACGTTATTGGAAAATAAAGAATACTATGTATAAAATTCATTAAATAAGATGTGTAACTTGCAAAACTACTAATTTTGACTTTGTTATTTATAATTTTTTAAAATAACCTCCATTTAATAATAACATCAATTACAAATTTTCGCATGTCACTTCAAAATCGTTTTCATATAGAAAAAGGTTGTTTGATATAATGTTTCTAAACACATGTCACATGTATTGAAAAACAATTACTAAAGTCTAAACAGTGACATAATCTTCAATCAGAAAAGGTAACATAATCAAAATCAACAAAAAGAAAAATATTGAATAGCTAAATATTTAATTATACATTGACTAAAATGATATTAAAGTGCTTAATTACATCACTAATGTTCATAGTTGGCATTTGTTGACATTATTTAATATCCAAGTGAGAATGAAAAATTTCAGGGCTTGTGCAATCTTGGGCAGCTATAGTGATGGGAATACTTTCTGGGAGCATTCCATGGATGACTATGATGATCCTCCACAAAAAGTCAAGCTTTCTCCAGAAGGTTCTGTTTATTTTTCTATGTCGATACATCATGGTTGATATTATTAATCTAATTCAAGTTTCATAATAATCCTTGGGTATCGTTAGCAAGAGCATCTTTCCTCAACAAATCAAATCAGCTGTGATATTTTATATTTATATACTTTTCACTATTTTTAACAATATCATATATTGTTTATTATCTAACCAATATTTTCCCTTAAATCCATCGATATGGTATAAATTGATACAAAAAATGAGACCACTCTTCCATATATTATTAAATTTATTTTAATTTAATATACTTTTTTGTCATTGTTTATTTATATCTATATCTGTAAAAAGAATACATTTCGGTATCTTTTTCTATTTTTCCAATTTAACTTTTTTAATTACTATTTTTTAAATTTAAATATTATTTATTCTAAAAAATATTTTTCAATTTTATCATTTTAATAATTACTTTTTGAATTCAAATAATATCTTATTAAAAAAAATTATTTACTCTTTTATTGTTTTATTATTTTTAATTTTAAATATTTACTCGTAATATTTTTACATAATATTATTTACAATATTTTTTTATTATAATAAATAAAATTTATTTTGTTTATAACTATATATTTCAAATTATATTTTTTAATTACAACTTTTAAAATTTAAGTATTTATATATATTTACAAAATTTGTACATATAAATGCAATATAATATATGTGTTTAAGCTAGTAATATATAAATAAAGAGGTTACACATTTTTTGTTTCCTCTTTTCTTTCTCCAATTTTATCTTCTTATTGCTACTTTTTAAATATATAAAGAGGGTATAGTGGTGTCCTCCTTTGCTTTTTTCAATTTTACTCTTTTAATTACAACCTTTAAATTTAAATAATTATTTATGAAAGATAATATTTTTCAATTTTATTATTTTAGTAATTATTTTTTGAATTCAAATAATTACATAATATTTTAAAATATTAATATATATTAAT
>Ga0214543_1007322_pt1 | contig 19045 bp, 10 predicted proteins | sample CNSS2metaG_FD_160094 | JGI IMG/M metagenome (GOLD analysis project Ga0214543, IMG submission 160094) | Root nodule microbial communities from cowpea collected in UCLA plant growth center, Los Angeles, California, USA - CNSS2 | ecosystem: Host-associated > Plants > Roots > Nodule | place: USA...
CAACAGTAAAGAAATCTAGCACAATCCAAGCATACACTCAATTACACAATTCAAGCACTCATACAACAATCAATCATGCAATTCAAAGTCATCAAAATGATTTCTATATGAAATTCAAGTAAAACAGCTAGCTTCCCTTACCTGTTATCCTGTTTAGACAACTTTATAAACGTCAACGCCTTAAAAACGTCAACACCTCTAACTCCACAGGATGCTCTATCTACACATAGAAACATCACAAGAACGATCAGGACATACCATTATGATCACTGATCAACAGAGACTCATACTGATGATTAAAACGTCGCATGCAAGCGGAAGAGGGCTTGCATGCAACAGAAAACAGAAAAAGACTAAAAAAAGAGCGGAAACTCAACTTACGCGAACGGAGAAACTGATCGGTCCAATTTGAAGAGCTCGCCGAGAGGATCAATCCTACGGTCTCGGTTCTTCAATCAGACGACCAGAGAGACAGAACCTGTAGAGAGAAGTCAGAGAACTCTAGAGGGATGGTGTGTTTTGAAAATAATGAAACTCGTTTATAACAATTCTATTTATACTAAAACCTTTTAATATTAAAATAATCGAGTCTCACTATTTTTAAACCACTATTACTTTTAAAACGTCATTTTCTAGGGTCTTACAAACTTAAACTTTGATTAGAAGTATATTCACACATTTTAAAAGTTGGAGACTAAATTTGACAAAAATTTCAAAAAGAGATTAATTTTAATTTTCATGAAAAGTTGAGAGAAAAAATATATATTTAACAATTTATTGTTTAGTGTTATTTATTGTTATTAAAAAAATAAATATATCGAGAGTTGTTTTCTTTAAAGGTTAAAGGACAATCCTAAATTAAATCAATTTCCTTTACACACGGTATCTTGATTCTCTTAAAATATCAACAAAAGTGAGTTTACAATTACCTTCCGCATAACAATTTTACCATTAAATAATTATCATTTTAATCGTGATTTTTAACTTACATAATATTTTTCATGTTTAATAAAAGAATTATGATATTTTAACAAATTTTAACAATTTTCTTTCTAAACCACACCAAACATTTCTTTTCTCTTTTCAATCCACACCAAACTTTTCTTTTATCTAATAAAGTGTTACCACGTCAATATTGTCTAAAATTTGTCAAAAAAAAACTTTTTATCCCATTCGGAAGGATATCATTTCATAATTATCTATGACTGTTTGTTAATGTCTTTAGCATGACTGACTACGTGATTAAATGTGGAGGAAAGTGAGATAAATGGCCGATATTACTGGAAGAATTCCTCTTTAGATAATAGGTACTGTAACTGGTATTACTGTGATCAACAAAAAGTAATTTTCCTTAATAAAATCTCTTGAAGCGTAATTGTTTCATTCTTGATATTATATAATCAATTTGATTGTCATCAATATTGCAAATATGTATAATAATTCATATATTAAAACAAAAAATTTCAACAATATAAAATTAAAAAAATCTATTATATATTTTTTTGTAAAAATGTATACATTTTATTTTATTTTATTGGTAATTTTTTTTAATTTACGCAAAAATAATTTTTTTCATATATTCCAAGTTATTAATAAACAATGTTGATGTTAATACTTATAATTAAAAATTAATTTCAATAATATTTATTTATATCATCTTTAAAAGCAATATTATATAATTAATGTGTTCAATTTATTTTCTAAATGATTTTTTTATAAAGTATATCCTAAAATTTTTAATGAAAATTATAAAATATGAGATATATGTAACAACCCATTTAATTAATAATAATTAAATGAAATGTCACACAAGAGAATAATGGAAACAAATGTCTGGAGTATAGATACTACTCCTAACATTTAACCAAAAGAAATCTGAATAGAAATTTAGGCACACCAAGATGCTAGTGACCAAAGAGTCTACAGTATTCAAAATAATTGCCCAAGGGGGGTAGACAAAAGAAATTTGGACGGCAGAATCCAACCCAAAGCTACGCAGCGGACCCTCCATCACCCTGATGACCACGGTCAGTTCTCGCATCTGCTCACATCAACAAGTTGATGATCATCGCAAAAAGAGAAAACCACACATACAGAACACACAACAAACAAACAGAAGGGTAAGCTAGAGTATAAAACAGTTTATCATACAGTTACACGCTATTTCACATTCCAATCAGTATATCTCATCCAAACATGTTATGACCTTTCAAACAATACACTAAGACTAAGACTCGACTCATACGGATTACATATAATCTAGTTAGATTCAGCAAATGCTTCCACATGTGGTGGATATCTCTGCTCACCCCCGAGCTAAGTGTTACAAGTGTTACAATGTCTCAATCCCCCCCACACAAGGTTAGCCCTTAGCGAGTTTCAGGCCTCCTACTACTCTCACCACAAGAGTCAGTCCGCTCTAAGTGAGACTAACTGACTCCTCAGAGCGTCAGGATGTAACCTTACCTTGAGTCCTTACCAAATTATATAGATGGGGCACCACCATGAATTCCCACTAACAGGGGTCATGGAATTACGTCCTGACCACTGAAGCACAACCTTGAAATCTCACCTAGAGATTTCAAGGAATTACGTACTGACCACAGACCAATCATGCTCAATCAATCAAGTAATATTTATCGTGCACATAACCTCATGCCAACCTTTACAACCCATCCTCATTCATATCCAAATGCTGAATCCATACCAACTCATCCTTCCCAAACCATGAATATAGATTTGTATTTCATATCAATACCATGTCTCTTTGATACAACCATCTAACTTGAATCACATGCCAAGTTCATATCAAACCCATAATTCACAATCCATGAATCACATTACTCATGCATAATCATTTATCTTATGCTTTTAACATAACAATTAAATTGAAGCAAGTATTAACCATTCCACATCAAAGAAACAACCAAACATCACACTACCCTTGCCCAGCTCCTTGCTCAGGCGAGAGGGACTCTCGCTCAGGCGAGCCCCCTTCGCCTAGGCGAGGGCTCGAAAAGGCGAGCCCTCCTTGCTTGAGCGAGATTGTGGCTCGCTCAAAACAGAGACGCTTTGTTGAGGCGACAACTCGCGCAGAAAAACTAAAGCAAGCTCCCGCTAGCCTCGCCTAGGCGAGACGTGCTCGCTTAGGCGAGAAAACTAGTGCTCACCACTGTTCTCTCGTGCACAACCCCACAACCAGATCCAAACAGCCCAAAAATTCATTTCACAGATTCACAGCAACATGCAAGGCATTCCATGGTGAAGTAACAACAACTCAAGCAGAAAAAAACGTAGTAACAGAGTGAACCCTAACTTCCCTTACTTAAAAGAGCTAGTCCAAATGACTCGTATACCCAACAGTGAGCACCACAACTCCGGGGACAACTTAGTGAGCTGAAAAATAAACAGCGAACAAAACAGAACAAGGTTACTAAGGTGAGTCCCCAAGGAAATACGAAAATAAAGCTAGAAGGGAACTACTACGAGCCTAGAAGCAACTTACATGGAGTGGAAGAGCTTGAGCTTGCTTGGAGAGGATGGGGAACCAAACCCTAACAAAGCTTTCTGTTGGGAAGCAAGGAGAGCATGAGAACGAATGTTTTCTGAAAGTAAGTGAAACTAGAGTGTTAGGGCAAATTAGGATCTTTGACTCCCTATGGGACAACTGATTTGGGGCAACGCTTTTTAAATTAGGGCAGAAATAAAAAGAGGGTTTTACAATACAAATAATATTTTTTACTAAATATCGAACTCAATTTTATAGTAAACAATTTCACTCAAAATTAGGTGTATATTCTTCTAAGAAAATTATAATATTCTTTATCATTTAACTCTCTTTATAAGATTTATTAAGAAACACGTTATTTATTAATAATTAGTACTAATAATATAATTCTCATAATAATAGATAATAATTAATAATATTGATAATTAGTAATAATAAATATTAATAATGAATACTAATATATTTTTAATCATAGTACAAATAATAATTAATTTTTAATGCATCCATATTATAAATTATAAATTGATATGAAAAACCATTTGTTTAGCTTAATCATTAATTGTACTTAGTAAAACTATTAAGTTGTTAAATTACAAAAAGAAAATAATATAAATAATATAATTTTTTAATTTAGTGAAAGTGAATTTAAAGTTGTTTAACACTTTCAACATTCTAGGATGCACTCTCTATACCAATTTGGCACGAAGAAACATCTATGCTTCCATGCAGACATTTAATAAGTTTTGTTCCGGTTTTCCATGCTTCTATAGTCTTGTTGAGTGCATATTCGAATTTCATCTATATATGTTAACAACTTCTTGTTGCCAAATTTTGAATTATACTCATTACCTAAAAACATAGAAGTAAAGCAAGTACCAAATATTTTATTCATTAAAAATCAAAAAATTAGTTTCTACTTTTATTCTTTTCACTAATCAAATTTTAGTTATTGGAATAAATAAATAGTAACTAAAAAATAATGTCTAATTATATCTTCATTACGTAGTAATGTAACACCCCATTTAATTAATTATCGTAATTAAAGAAAATGTCACAACGAAATAGTATAATGGCGCAGTCTTAGAGTTTCCACATAACACCTTATAATAAACCAAGACATACAACGATGCCAAACTAAACCAGATACAGAAATTTAACTGAAATGAAATGGAAGTTTAAAGGACAGCCAATACATGGGCCGTGGCCTTAAAAGAAAGCCCAGAGTAGAAAATCCAGCCCGGAGTCACCGTTCCCCGTTGACCGCGAAGACCTCTCGCATCTGCTCCCATCAATAAATTGATGATCATCGCAAAAGAGAGAATAGCCACATACAAGACAACCAGACAAATAAACAGGGTAAGCTAGAGCCATAAAGATTTCATCAATGCATTCAGATATACTTTTGCAGTCCAATATACGTACATCACCCAAGCATATTATAACCTTCTAAATTAATACACTACGACTCGACTCGACTCATCCAGATACATATAACCTGGTCAGATTCAGTGGATGCTTGCACTTGTGGTGGATACAAGTGTTACAATGAATCAATTCCCTCACACACAAGGTTAGCCCTTAATGAGTTTCAGGCCTCCTGCTACTCTCACCACAGGAGTCAGTCCGCTCTAAGTGAGACTAATTGACTCCTTAGAGTGTCAGGATGCAATCCTTACCTTGAATCTTTACCAAGTCATATAGATGGGGCACCACCATGGACACCCACTAACAGGGGCATTGGAATTACATCCCGACCACTGAAGCACGACCCTAAAGTCTCACCTAGAGACTTCAAGGAATTACGTACTGACCAAATAGCAAACATATAGAAACAGCCAAGTAACAGATAAATATCTCATGCATAGGAACCTCACACCAGCATCCGTAACCAATCCTCATTTATCATATACTGAATCATTACCAACTCGTTATTCCCAACCATGAGTGAAGTGCTTCCTTTCATACCAATACCATGCCACTGGATTAGCAACCATTAAGGTCCATCGTTGCTCATGTCAAATTTGTGACCACACATACACATACATACATACATATATATATATATATATATATATATATATATATATATATATATATACACAACCTTTAATGTATAATTCATACAAGGATCATGCCAAACTCATAATTCACCACACATAACCCTCTCCTAATCATGCATAATCACCCTTATCATGCCATTATACAATAACCCAATCAATCGCATGCTAACCATCCAAGAACAAAGAGAAAACCAACTCAAAACGTATCCTCGCCCAGCTCCTCGCTCAGGCTGAAGGGCCTCGCCCAGGCGAGAGAGACTCTCGCTCAGGCGAGCTCCCTTCGCCTAGGCGAGAGCTCGTGAATCTGGAACAGTGGCCTCTGCACGTTCTCGCTTTGGCGAGACTCTCCTCGCTTGAGCGAGACGCTCGCTTGCTCAAAATTGAGCAGGTCGCCTGGGCGACCATTCACGCGAGAAGGCCTGGGCGAGCCTCTACTCACCTCGCCTAGGCGAGACAAGCTCGCTTGGGCGAGATTATCAGTCGCCGCCACTGTCCGTACCTGCAGCAGTTGTATTTTCACACACCAACGACAACACCAACCATTCCATGTATTCACAACAACGTACCAGTTTAAGAATCATAAAAATACAATCAAAACAACCCGCAATCGCATTAAACAAGGAGGTTCTAGCTTCCCGTACCTGAGAATAATCTAGCACAAGACCTTGACGCCGAAATGAGGAACACCACAACTCTAGGAGAGGATTATGGAGTCGGAAAAAGAATAGTAGTGGGTATGTTACGGGAACATTAACATTGGCTACACAATAAGACCAGAGATTGGAAGCTATGCGTTGGGGAATACTTACGTGAGTAAAATGAGGTTGAGCTAGGCTTGAATCTGGTTAAACGTTGAAACCCTAACGGAGTGACGGCTACGACTCTAAGCACCAAGGGAGCAGATTCTGAAAGTGTAGAATGAGTGAATTAGGACAGACTTTGAGGTGGTTTTATCCTTTGGGCCAATCCTTAGACCTAATAGCTTAAAGGCAGCCCTTAAAACTTTAAGGCAGAAAACTGAGCCTTACAAGTAACAAGATTTTTTTAAATAAATAAATGTTTTTGATAGTTATTAATCACTGCAAAATATAGTCTCTCATTATATTATAATTTTGTAATAATAATAAAAGTTATTTTAGATAACATTGCAAAAAAAATCATAGTAAAGTGCTTAGACGAAAGAAAATAAAGCATATTAAATATTAATTTAAAATTTATCATCAATCAATTTAATATAAGCAGCAATAACATGTTAAAGTAAATAATTTAGTTAATTATAATTTATATTAAATATTAATCTAAAATTTATTATTTTGTTAATTTAATCTAATTAAATATATTTTTTAAAATACAAATTTATTAAGTTTGTGACAAATCATTAACATTTAATGTATTACACTACAACAAATTTTCAGATTTGCAAAGGAATAATCTCTGACTAATCCTTCGCTGATCTCTCGCAAAATGATTTAGCGAAGGATTAACGAGAAAATAACGAGATACTAATTAGTGGGATAAATATTAATAAAAATTTGAAGACAAATCAACTATAGTGATAATACATTTATGAACAAAAAATTGTTTGTGGATTTAGCATCCGATACTTTTTTGTCGCTAATTTGATTACTAAAATATTACATTAAGCAACCAAATTTCTTTTTGGCTAATTATATAGTAAACACATTTTAGCAACTAACATATTAAACACATTTTAGCAACTAACATATTAAACAATATTGGTTGCATGTTACCATATTAAACATATTTTAGCAACCAACAATTTTTTGGTGGTTAATACAACATTTATTTCAATTGCTAATTTGGTGGATACAACATTACATTTAGCGACAAAAGGAATTTGGTTGCTAATTATCTTATTAAATATATTTTAGCGGCCGACCAATAAGATTTTGGTGGCTAATACAATGTTTTTTTTGTCGCTAATTTAGTGGTTAATTTGGTGGCTAAAATATTACATTTAGTGACCAACAAAATTTGATAGTTATTTCAGTTTCTATACAAGTAAATGTTAATATATACTTATCTGGTCGCTATTTTAACTACTAATTTGTGACTGCTACTCTTTGGTGGATATTTCAGTCATAATTTGCGATCTTTATTTATAAACTGATTAGACAAGTCTAGCAATACACTTTATACAAGTATGCCTATATAATGATTAGACAAGTCTAACAATACATATTAGACAAGTATGTCGATGCATTGAATAGATGAGTCTAACAATAAACATCAGATGAGTCTTTCCATACACTAATTAGGCAAGTATAACAAAAAATATTAGACGAGTCATTTTATATGTTGATTAGATGAGTATAACAAAAATTATTAGAAAAGTTTAATAAAAATTATTAGACAAGCCTAACAAAAATTAATTAGATGAGAGTAGAAAAGAACATTAGACGATTTTTGTTGATGTATTGATTAAACGAGTGTAACAAAAGTTTTAGACAAGTTTAGGAATACATTGATTAGATGAGTATAACAAAAAACATTAGACGAGTGTGTCGATGTATTGATTAGACAAGCCTGTCAATACACATTAGACAAGTCATTCATATATTGATTAGACGAATTTAACAATATAAATTAGATAAGTCTATTAATACACATACAACTTTGTCCATTCACTAGTTAGATAATCTTGCAATACATATTAGAAGAATATGTTCATACATTGATTATATGTGTATAGCAAAAAACATTGGACAAATATAACAATCACATAAGACGAGTTTGTCCATATCCTAATTAGACGAACTTAACAAAAAAAATAAACGAGTAATTTCATATGTTGATTAGATGAGTCTAAGAATACACATTAGACAAGTTTGTCCATACATTAGTTTGATGAGTCTTGCAACATAAATTAGATGAGTTTGTTCATACATTGATTAGAAAGTCGAGCAATATACATTAGACGAGTTTGTTCATACATTTGTTAGACAAGTCTATTAATACACATTAGAGGATTCTATCCATTCTCTAATTAGACGAGTTTGTTTATTAACCTCAACTTCTCCCTATATGTCTAATAAAAACTTATTAAGTTCTAAAGATATTTGTCTAGATAGATATCATATTGAGACAAACAATGAAGGAGATATGAAATATCTTTATATCAATGGACTTGGGTTGAAAAAAAAGTGTATTGGAGAAATTATCAAACTTCTCTTATAGTTTGCACTACATATGTATTAGTACAATTGAAATGCATATCATTGTAAACCAGAAGTTTACGAATCAAAAAGGAATTCCTTGTTTGGCATGATCAATTGGGTCATCCTAGATCTATCATGATGCGAAAAAAATAGTTGAAAACTCTTGTGGACACCCGCTTAAGAGTCAAAAATTTCTTCAATCCAATGATTTCTTATGTAATACATGTTTACAAGGAAAGTTGATAATAAAACCATCATCAGAAAACTTTAGAAATGAGTCAATCTCATATTTTGGAATGAATACAGGGTGATTTTGTGGTTCAATGCACTCATCATGTGGATCATTTAGATATTTCATGGTTTAATTGATGCATCAACTAAATGGTCACATGTTTGTTTATTATCAACTTGCAATCAAGCATTTGCAAAGTATTAGCACAATTAGTTAAGTTAAGAGATCACTTCCCAAATTATCCGTTTAAGAAAATTTATCTTGATAATGTTGGTGAATTTACATCTTATGTTTTTCATGAGTATTTTATGTCAATGGGAATTGTTGTTGAACATCCAGTAGAACATATGTTCATGCTCAAAATGGACTTGTAGAATTATGAATAAAACATCTAAAGTTGGTTGCAAGACCATTACTTATGAGAGATAATCTTCCAATGACTACTTGGAGATATGTAATTTTACATGCTACAAGATTGATTCGCATCAAGCTAACAAGTTATCATAATTATTCTATTATGCAGTTGGTTTTTGGTCAGTAACCTAATAGTCTCATTTAAGAATTTTTGTATATGATCGAATTTCTCCACCAAAATGGACTATGATGAATCTTTAGAGATGATTGAGAATATATGTTGGATAGGAGACATATTTACAGTTTGATTTATCAACTCTTATTTATGATGAATAAGTTTTTCCAACATTAGGGGGAGAAAGAAAACATTTGGATAAGGATATTGGTTGGAATGAATTATCATTATCTCTCTTGATCCTCATACAAAAGAATGTGAACTCAAAATTCAAGTGACAATTCATTCACAAATTAGTCAATCAATTATCAGATGTTTTTTACTGACACAAATAGGATAATTAAATCACATATACCAACTGCTATATGCTCCAAATATAATTGATATTTATTCATAACACGATTGAAGCGTGGTAAGCCTATTGGTTCCAAAGATAAAAATTCTCGAATGAGAAGAGGAGCTAAAAAGACAAGATGACCTAATCGAGGAGGTGTAAATCACAAAAGATTCATTTGATATAATTAATAATTGGGTTCTAGAAGAACCTTGGTTCCAGAAGAACCACATGTACAGGAAATTGTTGAAAATGATGAGATCTCAATAAATTATGTCATGAATAAGATAATATGGAACCAAAGTCAACGTTAACGATGTTTTAGCATATAATATAACGATGAATATTATGAGTAACAATGAGGATCAAGATTGTCGACAAATAAATGATTGGCCAAATGGAAAGATGAAATAGAAGCAAAATTAGATTTGCTTGTTAAATAAAAGGTTTTTAGACCTGTAGTCTGCACACCTGAAGGTGTAAAACTCATTGAGTACAAATGGATTTTTGCGCAAAACAATATTATAAAGAATGATAATTATATGAAAATCCTTGAAGGATTTAATTTACCCAATAATGCAAATTCTAAAGTGGATTATTCAATAAAATTGAACAAGTCCTTTTTATGGATTAAAGCAATCAAGATGTATAATTGTCCTTGTAAGTACTTGTTAAAAGAAAGGTACTTATCGTTGTATTTATGTGAAAATATCGAAAAATGAATTTGTCATAATTGTTGTTTATGCATATAACATAAACATCGTTGGAACTCCTAATTAGTTCACAAAGGCAATTGATTGCTTAAAGATTTTGGAAGTACAAAGTTTTGTTTAAGATTACAAATTGAGTATTTAAATACAAGTGTTTTGTACATCAAGAGGTTTATATAATGAAGGTGTTTAAAAAGTTCTATATGGACAAGTTATACATTTTTACACTTCAATTGTGAGGTTGTTAGATGTTAATAAATGTCCTTTTAGACCTAACAATGATGAAGAACTTCTTGGTTAAGAAATACCATATTTTTAATGTTATAAGAGCACTAATGTATTTTGCTTATTATACTCGATTTGATATAGTATTTGTTATAAATTTGTTAAGAAAGATATAATTATTCACCTACAAGACATTGAATTAGTGTAAAACATATATTTCGTTACCTTAAGGATTATTTGAATATAGCCTTATTTTATCCAAATGATTCAAAATCAAATGAGTTATCTAGATGTAGGTTATTTATCTGATCCTCACAACAATTGATCACAAACAAGATATTTTTTCACAAGTTTGGGCTCTGACATCTTAAAAATGAAAGTTGACATGAGGGGGAGAAATAGAAGATGTGATGAATAATATTATATCAAAGAATGAAGAATGATATACTCTTTTTCCTTAACTAGATTTTTATCCCAAAGGGTTTTTCCTTGTAAGGTTTTAGCGAGACACGTTCTCTGATCAATGGACATCTAAGGGGGAGTGTTATGAAATGTATAGATGTCCATTGAGTTGCTAGCAGTTACCTATGATTGATTGCTATTGATGTTATCATTAGTGTTGTAACCATTGAGTTGTATCCCTTGGGTTGCCTTTTGTATATATAAATAGGGACTTATCCTATTGATAATTACACACAGAAAATCAGTCCCTACTCTCTATTCTCTTTCTCTCCTTTATTTTATAACAATAATGAATATTTGTAATAATAAAATTGTTAGACAATGAAAAAAAATGAAATTGTTCAAGCTTACACACCGGTTTGTTTGTGTTTTTTAAGATAGAAACTGAGAAAGAAATAATAAATATTTTTAATAGTAAAAATTTTAGACATCACAAAAAATTAAAATTTATAAAGTTAATTAGAAAAATTAGACCATTAGATTAAAAATATTAATATTAGTCAAAGGAAAGAAATGTAAACTATATATAATAGAAACTGGATACACCTCCTTGTCAAAATATAACATATATACCGTAATTTATTTATTTTTAAAAATATCAACATTATATTTATTACCAAAGTGTTATCTTTAGAAAATAAATTTTGAACTTAATTTAATTTTATTAAATTAATTTTACTCTTATATAGTACACAAATTTCTTAATTCATATTTTAATCCTGCATTTGTGTTTTCTTTGTATGATTCGTTAAGAAGTAACCACAGAATATAACTTGTTGCTAGAAGCTTACATAGTATAACTTAATAATACTTTTAGATTATGTGATATTTTTAAAGATTTTTACATGGAGAGATTTAATCGTAGATGATAAACTTAAAACAAAAGTTTAGAACAATTTTAGTATCTTCATGACAACAAATTTTGAAAATAAATTTATCGATCGTGCATTTGGTCTCCTCAAATATCAAACAAAGTATTTTATGGATGGACAAGGCTGAAGAAATTTGGAACTATTTGAAGGAACGTTTCTTTCAAGGGGATTTGCTAAGAATTTCGAATTTGCAAATGGAGGCAGCATCGATGAAACAAGGAGAAAGCATTGTCACAGAATACTTCACCAAACTCAGAACAGTCTGGGATAAATTGGAAAACTTTAGGCCCGATCCTCCTTGTACGTGCAAAACTGGATGTTCTTGCAAAGTTTTCACCATCTTGAATCAAAGAAAGGTGCAAGATCGTGCCATGCAATTTTTAAGAGGCCTGAATGATCAGTACGGTAATATCAGATCTTATGTCTTACTCATGGATCCTACTCCACCTAATTCAAAAATATTTTCTTATGTTGTTCAACAAGAAAGCCGGGTTAATTGGGAATAATTTTTTGTCTAACTCTGAGGTTAAAACTATTGCTGCTATAAATATTATCACTCATTCTTTTTGTGGTAAGAATGGTCATACAAATAATGTTTGTTTCAAGAAAAATGGTTTTCCTAGCAACAAGAACAATAGCAACAAGAAAACTTGTACACATTATGGGAGATTCAGACATACAGTGGATGTATGCTACAAGAAACATGGTTATCCTCCGGGACACAAAATGCTCAATGGAAAAACAAAGACAGTTGAGATTAGAGATGAAAATACGGATCAAGAAGTCAAATTTAAACCACAACAATATCAGGCTCTGATGGCATTAATAAAACAACCAAATGAGGCTACTGCAAGTACTCAAGTGAATCAACTTAGCAATATGTGATTCTATTACTTTACATGATGTCCTTTTCATACCAGATTTTAACTATAATCTCATTTTTGTCTCTAAGCTTGTTTCTCACTCTAAAACTCAAGTTCTTTTTACTAACAATGGTTGTATTATACAGGATCCGAGAACTAGAGGGAAGATTGGTTCAGTTAAATGTTGTCATGGTTTATATGTCTTTCGCATTTCTAATTCTTTTGTAAACAATATCAACAAAGACAATATAGGAAACTTGTGGCACAATAGACTTGGACATTTATCATATAAGAGATTAGCTATTCTTAGACAAAAGTTTCCATATGTTTACCCTAGAGATATGCATTGTGATATTTGTCATTTAGCCAAGCAAAGAAAGCTTTCCTTTTCTAATAACAATTCACGTGCTGCAAGTGTGTTAAATACTATACATGTTGACATTTGGGGACCTTCTCCCACTATTTCTTTGAATGTTTACAAATATTTCTTGACTATCATTGATGATTATAGTAGATTTACATGGTTTTATCTCATGCATAATAAATCTGAAACGAGAATGCACCTTGTTAATTTCATAAACTATGCTGAAAACCAGTTTAATGCAAGAGTTAAAATCATTAGAAGTGACAATGGTCATGAATTTGCTATGAAAGATTTCTTTATGACAAAAGGGATAATACATCAAACTACTTACGATGAAACACCCGAACAAAATAGGATTGTTGAAAGGAAGCATCAACATCTCTTAAATGTCACAAGAGCTTTGCTCTTTCAATCCAAACTTTCCAAAAATTTTTGGTCATATGCTATTGAATATGCAACATGTCTTATAAATAGTACTCCTACACCTTCTCTAAATGATTGCACTCCTTATGAAAAGATGTATAATAAAGCTTTTGACATCGAACAATTGCATGTTTTTGGGTGCTTATGCTATGTTCAAACTCTAACTTCTGGCAGGAAAAAGTTTGACCTTCGTGCAAAAGCAGGGATTTTCTGTGGTTTTCGACAAAACACAAAAGGTTATATTGTTTATGACATCAAAAGTTAGGATATACAGGTTTCTCGAAATGTTATTTTCTATGAGGATAATTTTCTTGGTTCTCGTATACTAATAATTAAAATCAACAACATGATATTTCTCTACCTGTTTCTGATGCACATATCATTGACTATGATTGTCATAGATCAAAAGATAATGGAACTAAGAACGATATTAGCAATACCACAGGAAGACCTGTTAGAACTAAGAATGTGCCTGCCTATCTATCAGATTACCATATTAATTCGGCCTCTGTTACACAAAGTGTGAAATACCCTATAGAATCTTTTATTTCTTTGTCTCGTCTTTCTCTTCAATTCAAACAGGTTACCATCAACATTGACAGTGAACATAACAAGAGGCTGCTAAAAGTCCTGATTGGCAAAAGGCGATGAAAGAAGAAATTCTTGCTCTTGAACACAACAAAACATGGAGTATCACTTCTCTTCCCACTGGCAGCACCCCAATAGGATGTAAGTGGGTATATAAGCTAAAACGAAGGGTTGATGGGTCCATTAAAAGACACAAGGCTCACTTAGTAGCAAAAGGCTACACTCAATTGGAAGGTATGAACTATTTAGATACTTTTGCAATTGTTGCAAAGTTGTCCACTATTAGATTTATCCTTGCAGTTGCTACATCAAAGAATTGGATTTTAAAGCAACTAGATGTCAACAATGCTTTTTTGCATGGTGACTTGCATGAGACCATATACATGAGCTTACCTCTAGATCTACATACAAAGAACAATAACCAGGTGTGTCTTCTTCATAAATCCTTATATGGCATGAAGCAAGCCAGTAGACAATGGTATACGAGACTTTCATCCTTCTTACATAAGCATAGTTTTAAACAAACCACTGTTGATCATTCTTTATTTTAAACAAGACACTCGAAAATCTGTTACGGGTTATATAGTTTATCTTAATGAATCTCTAATACGTTGGAAGTCAAAGAAGCAGACTACAGTATCAAGAAGTTCCACTGAAGCAGAGTACAAAGCTCTTGCACAGACCACTTGTGAAGTTGGCTGGTTGTCTAATATCATGCAAGATCTGAATCTTGAAAGCACCCAACCTGCTGTTATATATTGTGATAATTCCTCTGCCATCAAAATTCCTTCTAACCAAGTGTTCCACGAACGTACAAAACATATAGAAATAGATTGTCACACCATTAGAGAAAAAGTTCAAGATGGCAGCATTAAACTCCTCCTTGTTCGAAGTAATCATCAACTTGCAGATATCCTTACCAAACCTCTTGATCCTGGTGTTTTCTCTCATATATGTAGCAAGCTTGGGACTCAAAACTTATTCTCCCAGCTTGTGTAGGGGTCTTAGAACAAAGAAAAATTTGAACCTACCACATAATTGTTCCGTTATGTGCTAAACTACTTCTGAACCTGCCACATAGCGCTCTCTTTCTGCACTAACTGCCTTTTCTATTTTTAGAGCTTTTATATGTTTGTTTTCTATCTTTGTTGTAAATATATCACAAATCCAATACAAACAGTTTATCTTTTCTTCTTTCGTTGTTCTTATCTCTCTACCCCATTGCATAAGCAAGATTAATTCCCTCATGTGTAATCAAGAAAGGCGTAAATTCTCTTAAAGCAATTATTTTTATAGCAAAATAGTTTTAAATTCAAATGCATTAAATATTTCAAAATAAAAAAAAGTTATTTTGCTTTGAGTGTTGGATCCATTCAACCAATAAAAAACATTACAGCAAAGATGAATAAAAAATCAATAATAAAAAACATTACAGCAAAGATGAATAAAAAATCAGTACACTTATCGCACGTACATTTTTGTGAATTAAGTTTGGCTAATATCGAGTTTGGCTTCACCAGTTTAGACATAACCTAATCATTATTGGAATAGAAGGTACAATGAGACTATTGGTGAAAAAGCATTCTCTAATATCAGTACACAATTCTTCGTACAATTGTCCAAAAGTTCTAAATGCATGAACACTACTGTGAGCAAATGTAGAAAACAAAAATTGAGCCTCCTCGTGAAAAATCATACCACACAACAAATAAATCATACCACACAATAAATGACATACAATGATTGGAAAAAATCTAGACCAAATATCACTTCATCTGGACTACACCATTAGGATTGTAGTTAAAATATACCAAAATTGAGTTAAAAAAAAGGAATTTAGTTAAAATTTGCCAAAAATATAAAAATATGTACACTCTTGTCCGATCATTAATTGTCAAAAAGAGAATTAGAATGTTCTAATAAAAGTGTTCACAATATCTTTTACTCTCAGGTTGACATACATGGTTAAGGTTTATTACTTTTTATAACAACTAATTTAAACGTAGTTTAAAATTATATTTATTTACTTTATATAGTAAAGATCTTAACCCACTCAAAAATTGAACTAAAAAAAGATACTAAAATGGGGTGAGAGGTGGGGTGGGATACATGTTTCTAAAGACAAAAGAGGTATGGTATATCTACATTGTGGTTTCATACAATTCATCATTCCAGGGTACATATTTTGACTTCCCTTGAGTAGTGCCAAAACGACAAGAATCCCATTTGGAAACTTAGTTCTAAATTGTACATAATTGTTCAAGTGTGTTCACCTAATAGGTTAAGCTTAGTTGTTTCATCAATATAAATTTTGTTCAAAATTCATGCTTATATGAAAAGGGCATCCATACAACAAAAAACTTAGTGGAAAGAAGCATAAATCATAACAAAGGGATAAATGATCAAGTATTGCTAGCACAATAACACATTACATTTATATGTAGAATCTTCATGTAAAAGATAAGTTAAATGTTTCAAAATCATCAGTAAATATATTTTCCTTAAAACAAAAGGAAGAGAAATTGTACTTAGTAGAAAGTTATGAAGTTTTAACATATAAAAAATTTAATTTATTTTCTAGAAAAGGACAAAAAAAACTACAGTTTCAGCTAGATATATACTTGCCATCAATTTTTTATTCAAGTCTGGTCATTGAAGTGACAAATTTACTAAGAAATTGAATAGACAAGAAAAGCTAAAAGAAATAATAATATAAAATTCGATCATAATATTAGTACATATAAGTTAGAAGAAACTAAAATATGCAACATAAACTTTTATCACAAATTTAAATATAAAGTAACCTCTTACTTTTGTTATTTTGTTATTTTGTGTCTGTGTATCTTGTAAATTCTACTCTTATTTTGCATGCCTTCACATAGATGCACAAAATGGACTCAAATTGGTTCCGGTTCATAGAATCTCCAACCAACATTTTTAGTTACTTTTCAATCTTACCGAGAAGTTCCTGCCATTAAACCTTCAAGTAGAATATGAAAGAAACTAATGAAGCATATATGAATAGTTAATTTTTAAACTACTAAAAGATATAGAGCAAAGGATAACGGTTCAAAAACACTTTCGTGACCATATGCAATTATCTTTTACATCACGCTATATTGTATGAGATGCCTTTTGTTAATAGAAAATCATAAGTTGAATGCTAGAAGAGATAAATTTATTTTATTAAGCCTTCATCTATCAATAGAAAATCAAAAGTTTAACATCTTATGGGAAAAGAGGTCAAACCTTTGTCTAACCGCCACCAAATAGCAACAGTAGGTTTCTAGTGTTGAATTATAGAGAGAAAGGTTGGTAGTAATTTAGTTCCTTGATGAAAAAGAAGAAGAATAAGCACAAAAAATGTCAACAACAGGTTGAAAATCTGGAACTATCTGAGCAATTCCCCTTAAATAGAAAAAGATATTGATTATAATGTATTAATAACATGTTACAATATTACGGTAGGTCATGGATGTACAAAACTTTAATCTTGAATCAATGTTTTTCTTTTTAAAAAAAGGGAGGTAATGCCCACAATTCTAAACACATAAAATAACTTACTATAGAAAATATTATCTTCAAGCTAAATATTGGAGAATATTGAGAAAACAATTATATATACTAATAAAATAAGCACAGGGTTAATATATACATATATATATATATATATATATATATATATATATATATATATATATATATATATATATTTATTTGGGCATTAATTACCTATTTTCCATATGAGAAATGTAATTCACAAATGGTTGGATATTGTTATACCTTGAATTATTTGAGATAAAAAAACAACATCATTTATGATATCAAACTTCTTAACCATCCTATCTGAGAATTATGGGAAGCCTCTGATAAGTGCTTCTTCTATTATACCCCGTCCGGCCTAAAAATTTCAACCAAACAATGAGCCTAATTGCAAACAATAACAACATATGATGAAGGACATAAAAGAGCAAATTGCTATAACTTGCTTTTGTTTTGAAGCAGTCACCTACTCCCATCCATTTGGCCATCTGGGTCTCAAATATTCTAATCTTCAAAAGCAAGAAATAGTTTCAGGGAGTGGCACTGCGTTATGCTCATTTGCATGTTGTACAAAATCCAAGAAGCAACTTACCTTTTCATGCTCAACACACAGAATGAACAACCACAACTAATCCAAGTAACTATGAGGATTACAACACATGATAGAAAATCTTATTTGTCACATACCTTCAATCTTGTCTATCCAGCTATGCCATAGCAAATGACCCTACTCAATGTGAACATGCAACATGTAATGAACGACATCCAAGCAAATTTTTATAAGTTTATTGGTGAAATTATTGAGAAAAGTAGCTCAATAAATGAAGAATGAAAATGTTTATCACACCTCAACATTACCCCAAACAAATTTAGGGTCATACTTGAGTTTTAAAAGACATTCCTCTACAACGTCATTCAGCTCTCCTTATGAAAATCTTTTATTATTACATTCCTAAATGATGAAGGATTATCTTGTTCCTTTTTAAGATTATTGAATATGGTGTGAGTTGATTAAGAAAGCTAAGTGAAATCCCCACTGGACATTAAGATAGCAAGCTATCTAGATGTGAAGGTTCCTTTCACAAAGCTCAAGAGAAGAAGATGATGGATTGATTCAAAACAAAAAGGAAATGGAAAGCACATAAACCATAAA
>Ga0214543_1007323_pt1 | contig 19045 bp, 9 predicted proteins | sample CNSS2metaG_FD_160094 | JGI IMG/M metagenome (GOLD analysis project Ga0214543, IMG submission 160094) | Root nodule microbial communities from cowpea collected in UCLA plant growth center, Los Angeles, California, USA - CNSS2 | ecosystem: Host-associated > Plants > Roots > Nodule | place: USA...
AACCCAGAACTGCGAAATTGATTAATTGAGTTTTAAACCTTAAAGACTCCTTCAAGATTCACATTAAGTAAGTGAAAAACTCATTAATCAATTCGGATCCCTTTGTGGTTAAGAGTATTAGACAGATCTGTTTTTTTTAACAAAAGTAAAAGTTTCAAATGTGAAAACTATAAACCTTTGAAAGATATGTATTTAAGTTTCACAAAAAATTGATACTTTAGTTGTTTTTTTTATAAATTTTTTACATGTTTGACACTAATTTTTTTGCTAGTTGTTATGTTAATTTAAACTTTCTTATATTTAATTATATTTAATTTTTAACAAATTAAAACTTAGTTATTTTATTATTTAATTATTTTTTTAACTTTTATCAGTGAACATTAAATAAAATATAAAACCCATATTAAATTAAAATTCAATAAATATTTTAATTAGTATAACTATTTTTAAATATTTTTTTAAAATAACAATTTATATTTTATTTGTTTGAATTTTTATTTATTGTTAGTTTAAACAGAATTTATTAATTATTTTAATTAATATAGTTTAAAATCTTAATTTAATTTATTAGAAGTTAATCGGATTTCAAAATTCAATTTTTAAAATGGTTTTGTAAGTTGAAATTCTAAATTCTTTTAAGTTTTGTAACTTTATTTTTGAAATTTAATAAGTTTTTTAATTGGATTTCAATAAATTTTTTAATCGGGTTTTGAAATCAGTAAATTTCTTAATAGAATTTCGAAATCCCGTACATGCAATATATTGATGCATATATTTGGCATTATATTAAAATTTTGGGGTGCAGAGAAAAAACATTGGAGGTCTCGGAAGAAACCACGTCATATTTCTAACATCCACACTTCATCGTATATTTACTTCCTGCACCTTTGCATTATGAAGATGTTTTTCATCTGGGACTCTTTTCCTTTTCAAGGACAGCTATTACTTTATTTAACAGATTTTTTTTTTCTAGTTTTTACAAAATATGCAAATTTTTACTTTAGTTCTAGTGAGATAATTTTTAATTTTAACTTTTCAATAATTTCAAATAATTATTTTTATTTTTAAAATTAAATTTACAAATAAGTAAACAACATTTATTTTATAAATGATAAACTGTTTTCAGATGTTCCATGTTGATATTATATTACATGTTGTTAGGTAACACCAAGGTATTGGTTAATTAGTATTTTATCTAACGCATAGATATTTAACCAGCATATTACATCCTAAATAAAAATCATAATTTTTAATTTTAAGTAATAAAATATAATAATTGAGAGATCAAAATCATTTTTTTTAAGGAGTGAAAAGCATATTTAAGTAGAAAAAGTAAAGTTAAACGGAAAAACACAATTAATTGATACTTATGGTTCATGATTTTTTTTAACATAATACGATTCATCTATTATTTCCTTTGTGAAATTACTTTTAAAATGATTAAATGCGCTACATAATTACACAAACCCACCAACTACAAACCCAATTAAATGATATATATCATCTTATGATTCATATATATTTTTTTGGGTTAAATATGTTTTTGTCTCTTAATTTTCAGTAAATTTTGAAATTAGTTAATTTCAAAACTTTAAACCAATTTAGTTCTCATTTTTGAAATAGGTGGATTTAGTCATTTTAATCAAATTTTGTTAAGTTTATTTGATATTTTAAGTGCGTTTTATAATAATATTTGACATAACATTAAAATAAAAATGTGTCAAATAGTATAAACAACTAAAATACAATCCTAAAATGCATACGAAATATCAAATAAACCTAATAAAATTTGATTTAAATGGCTAAATTTACGTATTTCGAAAGATGAATGACTAAATTAGTCCAAAATTTTAAAATGTACTAATTCTAAAATTCACTAAAAGTTAAGGAACTAAAAATATATTTAACCTTTATTTTGTTAACAAAAACGCAATTCATATTTCAGGTTTTATGAAATTAATTTTAGAATGAATGATTAAAAAGACCATAATCATACAAACCCACCAACTAGTTCTTTTTATATTTAGAAAATGTGGAAGAATGTTAAAATAAGAAGTCAACACTTCCAAATAAACATCAAAGCATAAGACAAAAATTCAATCAATCGTTCATTTATTTTTGTTATTATTAAAAGTGTTAGGAATAGTCCAAGTGTGAGTCAACAAGTCCCACATTGGATAGAAAAGACAAAGTTAAACACTATATAAGAATAAAGACCCATAACAACATTGCCTTAAGGTTTTGGTGTAAAAGTGGTGTCTAAGGTCTTATATGTGTAAGACTAATGTCATATAACCATATAGAACCACAATCTCTCAACGATCATAACTATGCCATGACTATGACTATAAACCATATATGAAAAAATATAAACCTATCAAAAAGAAATATTATTATTTCATATCGTAATGCACGTTGCACTTTAGTGGTATATATGGATTCAAAATACATCTCTAAATGCAAAATGACATTACACGAAGAAAATTGCAAGGAAGAGGAATACTTGTATTTTATTTATTAAATATTATTGGTGCATAAATTTATTTTGAAAAGGATAATGATATTTTTGATAACTAAATTTTGACAATTTTCTCAATTGAAGATGACATCTTTTAAGTGATTTTGAAATGTAAAAAAATAAGATAATAAAAAATGAAAAAACACTCAAAAAATATCATCTCATATTATAAGAGAAAATTGTCAAAATTTAATTATTAAAAATTATTTTTCTTCTTCCTTTTTTGGAAATAACAAACTCTGGTCACCACAAGAACTATCAGGGTTCAGACAGTTTGTGAGTGAGGTTCCATTTTTGGTCAAACAAATCCTAATTTGATAGAGAACAGTAACATTGAGTTTTGGATCATGATAACAAGAAAGCTCAGGATCATGACTAGTGTGGTTGTGAACTGCAGCAACAACGGAACTAACATTATAAAGTTTTTTGTCATCTGGGACTATTTGCTCCTTTTCAAGAATATTCAATATCTTATTTTGGTCATAAATATGTAAAGCCAGGTTGAAATATTCCGCTTTTGGGAGCGTTGCCTCTGCACATCCTCCATGCTTTCCCCATTGACTTTTCCAGAAGTTAAAATCTTGGCCAACTAAATTTGGCCAATCCGAACGAAGTGCTTGATCCAACGGTTTTAAATCCTAAATAAACAGAATTTATTTTTTATGAAAACAGGAAACACATTAGTGTATAAAATATAAAATAAAACACACATTAGAGTTCTAACTTCTAATTAACCATAACAAAAAGAGATGTATACTCACCCTCCTATAAAGGGGCGTCTTACTTTGGCATTTAGGAACTTTACCATCATTTCTTTGAGGCCACAGTCCATGAATAACAAATTTATCTGGTGTTATATAACATTTTCGTTTTCCAGCAATAATTTGGTATTCGCAAAAGCCTGTCGGCCATTGTTGAACAAGCATGAAATAATTCCACTTCTCTTCTTTTTTTTCAGCTGTGCACAACTTGGGTACTTCTAAGAGAAGAAGAAGCGAGAAAACAAAAAGTATAGACATGATATTCAAATGAAGACCAAATCTCATAATCAGTTTGATTTAGAAGTGCAGAAGCTAAATGATATTTATAGGAATTGAGATCATAACAAGACAAAAGAGTTCTTCATGCACATCAACTTTAATGTTCAACGTATAACTTAATTAATCACATTCATTTTAAATCTCAATTCATCCCATCCCTTGTTAAATCTAGTTTTACAATTGCTGAAAAAATTCAAAATAATAAATGTAACAAAGTTTTTCTATATCTTTATCAACCCTTTAATTCTCCAGTTTTTTTATAAACAATATTGGCTCTTTTTTTAATTTTGGCTTAAATACTTTTTTCGTTCTCATTTTCGTAGTGTTTATTGCGGATGATCTTCATTTTGACATAATGTTTAAAATGGTCATCATTTTTACCAAATGTTTAAAATGATCATTATTTTCACAACTCGTGTTTTATTTTGTCCTTTTCTGTGACGCTGTTTAAATCATTAACGGAGTATTGTACATGTGACACTGTTTGTATTACGTTGCATTGGGGTGTGTTACGTGTCCTGTACAAATGTGGTAATTAAGAAACCATGCAGAACATCATAACAATCCAAGTACAAACAAACTCCAAAATAGAATTACGAAAACCCTAACCCTACGAGCAAACACAATCTAGAAAACCCTAAACCCACTTACCTCGTTGATGATGATGAACTGGAAAATTGAAATGAAGAGCGTGACTGCAATCTAACGATGAGATGACAAGTATTAGCTGATTCCTCTGCAAATCCGAGCTCAAGAAAGACGAAGATGAAAAAATCGCCTCCAACGATGAAGAGCACGACTGCAATCCAACTCAAGCCCTAATTGCAAAATTTCTCCCAAATTAAAAGGCTAACGTTAATTAGTCATCTATACAGTACACATAACACACCCCAAATGCAACGTAATACAAATAGTGCCACCTGTACAGGACTCCGTTACTGATTTAAACGACGTCACAGAAAAGGACAAAATAAAACACGAATTACGAAAATGAGGACCATTTTAAACATTCGGTCAAAATGAGGACCATTCTAAACATTCTGTCAAAATGAGGACCATCTGCAACAAACACTACGAAAATGAGGACGAAAAAGATATTTAAGCCTTTAATTTTTTAAGACAACAATATATGGCTTCTTTTAATTATATTTTTAATTTTATCTGGGCAACATAGAAAAACGAAGAAGACGTAAACTGATATTTACACATATGTTGAAATAAGAAAACTAAAAGATTTATATTATATAATTCACTTAAAATTATTTTAAAAAATATATAAAATAATTTCATCTACTTTTATAAAATAGAAAATTAAACGAGTATCGAAAGAGAAATGAGAGAATGTAAAACTTATGGCTTTAATTCTTTCATACCCATATGTTAAAATTTGTGATAAATAGTATTTATTTTATATAAAAGATCTATTTAATCAGTGTCTTAAGGATATTGGTGTGTTTTAAGAACACTCGTTAAAAATAATTAATATTTTATTTTACAAAAATCATCGTTAATTATAATATTAAATTAATCTTGATTTAATAATCACAAATACAAATTTACTTTATTTAAGGGATAAAAATGTTCCTAAATGATATATAGTTCTCATTAGAAATTCATTTGATGTATACCTAGAAAAAAGTTAAAAAATAATTAAATAATAAATTAAACATGAAAAAAAAAATTTATTTGAAGAAGTAACGAAAGATATCGGGAAGGATGAGAGATTTTTTTAAAGATTATACCTTTCAAACGTTTTAAATGTCCAATGGGAGACTATTCACGTGTAAAAGATATTTTTTTACTTACATTCTAGTAGAGACTTTAAGAATTTTAAAGTATTTATTCTGTATCATAAATATTGTTAGAAATTCTAAACGACATCTTTGTCTTTATAAAATCTGGTATATAAATTTAAATTATTTTAATTATTGAAATCAATAATTTTAATTTTTAAGATGAAAATCGTAAAATGAAAAATTATTAATTATACTGGTTCTGGCTAGCATTAATGAGTGTCCTTGGAGCATTAGTTCAGGTATAATTAATAGTCTTTGATTTTACCATTTTTATATTAAAAATTGAAATAATTAATTTCATTAATTAAAATAATATAAGTTTATATAAGATTTTATAAAGACAAAAATGTCTTTTATAATTTTTAAACAATATCTCTTATACAAAATAAAATACTTTGAAATTTTTAAGACCTTTACTAGAAAGCAAGATAGTCTTCGATTTTACCATTTTTATATTAAAAATTAAAATAATTAATTTCATTAATTAAAATAATATAGGTTTATATAATAGATTTTATAAAGACAAAAATATCCTTTAGAAATTTTAAACAATATCTCTTATACAAAATAAAATACTTTGGAATTTTTAAGACATTTACTATAAAACAAGAAAAATATATTTTTCTAACACTTAAAGAGTCTTTTAGTGCAACCTTGAAATATTTGAAAGTTACTTTTTTTAATTTTTTTTTTTTTTAAATCTCTTTACAATTTATAGTCTCTTTCAAATTATTCAATGGTAAAAATATTGCACTTTCATATATGAAAATATTTTTCCTTTCTTCATAATATCATTTGTGTCTCCTTTAATTTTTTTACGTATAATTATATTTTAATTTTGAATAATATTAAAATATAATTACTTTCTTATTTAATTTTTTTTTATTTTTTAGAAGCATCCTTTAATTTTTTTACGTATAATTATATTTTAATTTTGAATAATATTAAAATATAATTACTTTCTTATTTAATTTTTTTTATTTTTTAGAAGCATGCATCAAATAAATTATTAACTAAACTATATATCATTTATAAACACTTTTATCCTTTAAATAAAATAATTACATTTATAATGATTAAGTCAAAATTTATTTAATATTATAATTATTTATTAACTATATACCTTCACAAAATTAAAAACATATTAATTATTCTTAATTGCTGGTTAAACGGACCCTACAAATAATGGTGCTAGAATTTATCTATTTAATACAATGAGTACATCTTATAATTATTAATTATTATTGAATATACGACAATATTGATGACACTTAAATTGTGAACCACTAAATGTCATATCACTAATAAATGTGGCAGTTAAAATTCACAAAATAGTTGTTTTGTTTTAGAAACATTTAAGGTTATGTTAACTGGTGTTATCGGACACTAGTTAAAGAAAATTAATATGCATTAAATTTTATAAAATATATATAAATATGATATTAAATTAAATTTGATTTAATTATTATTAATATAAATTTTTTTTTAAAAGACAAAAATATCTATAAATGAAGTGTTTCATATTTTATTTAATGTTCAACAATAAAAATTAAAAAATAATTAAATAATAAAATAATTATGTTTTAATGTTGCTAAAAATTAAATATAATTAAACATAAGAAAATTTAAGTTAACAAAACAATGAGTAGTGTTAAATATAAAAAAATTTTATAAAAAAAAAACAACTAAAAAATTCAGCCAAATCAAAATTTCTTTCATTGATGCTTTTATCTCTGTCACTATGTTCATCTAATGTGCAATTTACCATTTACAAAACATATTCAAAAAAAAAAATTGAAAGAGTAACAGAAAGACAATTTTTTCACAAAAAATTATAATAATTTCATCACCAAATTTTTTTTTCAATACTTAAAGACATATCTTTCAAAAGTTTACGATCTTCACATTTGAAACTTTCACTTTAGGAGACTCTTGAAGGGTCAGAGATATATCTTTTTAGTAGAGAGCTTAAAAATTTCAAAGTCATTCTTCTACATTAGTAGTTAGTGTCTAAAAAGATATTTTTGTTCTTATAAAATTTGTTATATGCATTTTACTATCTTAATTAATATATCTAATCGTTTCAACTTGCAATGTAAAAAATTTTAGAACTAATACAAATTAATTATCCTGAACCAGTGCTCTAAGGGCACTTATTAACATTCTTATTTTTTTAATTATTTTCACAAAAATAAAGTCATTAATAAATTAGAGAGAGGAAAAACAACTAATAGAATGTAAATGTTTGGCTTTTCAAGAATAATAATACATCCCATGTTTATTGAATTGAAGTGAATGTAAATTTGAAGAGAATAAAATTAATCTAAAACTTATTTATTTTTCTTAATCTCTTCTTTGTGTTCGCGGTTGTTGTTTAATGTTCTTGGCACTTTAAAGACAATCAAGATAGCATCTTAAAATTTGTTTTTATTTTATTCAAAAATACTTTTGGAAGTAATAATTTTTGTTACAAGATTTGTTTTTAAGGAATTCACCTTTATCTTTGTTATTGTTTAACCTTTATATTCTTACATTTGGTTATTATTGTTTGTTTTGATAGTTATTTAAAATTGTTTTTTTTTTATGCAAAACAGTTGCATATCTCCTTACCTTTTCTGATTGCGGGGAGAGTTTCAATCAATTGATGTCTTTATTTTACCGTTGAAAATGATATTTTTTGGAAAATTAGAATGAACATTTTTCTTAAATTAGTTGATACGAGTATCTTGAATGAAATGATAAACAATCCTCTTATGACTAATAAGATTGTTGATAATATTTGAATTCCTAAAACTTTATCTAAAATAATGATTTATTTTATTCCTTTTCTTTATTAGTTGATTTCTTTACTTTTATGTATATAAAATAATGATTTATAAATAAAGATTGTTTTTATATTAGAAAAACAGAGTGTATGATACAGAAAGAGAAAAATAAACTACTAAAAATAATCATAAACTACATATTTTCAATTTCATAAAAATATATTTTTTAAAACAAAGAGTTGTTTTACAAATGTTAGCTAGAAGTTCAAACATAGAACTGAAGTGCTAGTGGTTCTAAATTTAATATTACAGTTATCAAGTATATCATTACCTAAACTAACCTACATCAAAATTTCTTGCGTAAAAATTGGTCTACCACTCGGAAAGTTGAAAAATTATCTTTGTCATGTGACTACTCAAGAAGGTTTCCATTCCTTGAGTGTCATGTGACCACTTAAAATTTTTTTCCAATAAGAGCATGACACATGACCACTCTCTCCCAAAGGAGACAAATCTCTTCCTTACCTTCCAAGCTACCACATATGCGCATATTGACTTCGTAAAGTTAATGGGGACGCACTCCAACTAACTCATGGATTTTTCTAAGGCTCAATAATCCTATCCTATGCTACTTGACCCATTATACAAGATCTAAAAGAAATCCTACACTACTAGGCTTCATAATACAAAATCCAAAAATAAAAATATACTACCAAGAGTTCTCTAAGATGACGTAAAAGAATAAGAGTTTGGGTCCACCTTTGACGGATGAATCCATTTAATAAGTTAAGATTTAATAAATATTTTAATTAATATAATTATATTTTAAATATTAATTCAAAATAACATAAAACAAAAATATATTTCATTTGTTTGAATTTAATTTACTAAAATTTGAAACAAATTATATTAATTATTTTTATTAATATAATTTAATATATGTTAACTGAATTTTAAAATACGGTTAACATATTTTATTTAAATATTTTTTAAATTAAAATTCAACAAATATTTATTTAGTATAATTATTTTTAAATATTTTTTTAAAGTAACATTAATTAAAATATATTTTATTTGTTTGAATTTTTATTTGTTGTTAATTTAAACAAAATTTATTAATTATTTTAATTAATATAGTTTAAAATCTTAATTTAATTTAATAGAAGTTAATCGGATTTCAAAATTCAATTTTTAAAATGGTTTTGTAAATTGAAATTCTAAATTCTTTGAGTTTTGTAACTTTATTTTTGAAATCTAATAAGTTTTTTAATTGGATTTCGATAAATTTTTTAATCGGATTTTGAAATGCAATAATTATTTTAACAGAATTTCGAAATTCAGTACATGCAATATGTCGAGGGATATATTTGTCATCATATTAGAATTTTGGGGTGCAGAAAAAACAACTGGGACTATCTTTTCCTTTTTCAAGGACAGCTATTACTTTATTTAACAGATTTTTTTTTCTAGTTTTTACAAAATATGCAAATTTTTACTTTAGTTCTAGTGAAATAATTTTAAATTTTAAATTTTCAAGAATTTTAATTTTTTTTTATTTTAAAAATTAAATTTAAAAATAAGTAAACAACATTTATTTTATAAATGATAAACTGTTTTTCAGATATTTCATGTTGATATATTATATTACATGTTGTTAGGTAACACCAAGGTATTGGTTGATTAGTATTTTATCTAACGCATAGATAGTCAGCCATTATCATATTACATCATAAACAAAAATCATAATTTTTAATTTTAAGTAATAAAACATAATAATTGAAAGATAAAAATGAAAACTAATTTTTTTAAGGAGTCAAAAGCATATTTAAGTAGAAAAAGTAAGTTAAACGGAGAAACACAATTAACTGATACTTATGGTTCATAATTTTTTTTTAACAAAATACGATTCATCTTTTATTTCTTTTGTGACATTACTTTTAAAATGATTAAAAGCACTCTATAATTACACAAACACACCAACTACAGACACAATTAAATGATATATATCATCTTATGATTCATGATTTTTTTGTAGCAAAAATGCAATTCATCTTTTATGTTTTATGAAATTAATGTTATATTTTATATAATTTTATTATATAAAATTATTATTCTCTATTTTATTATTATTGTGGATTAACATTAATAAATAAATAATATTATTTATAAATATCAATTATATTGCACAATTGTTATTAATTTATGGATAATATATATTGGGTTTCTGATGAACGATCCGTGATGGGTTGGTTGTTCAATGAACGGTCTGTGATGGACTTAAGTATTCAGGAACTTGTTGAGAGGTCCCTGGTCTCTGCTGATAAGGTTATAAAACTCCCATTAATCAGTTTTTTATGAGACGACGTCAGAATATATTTGTAAGATGCGCTCTAGAAAAAACTACCAGAAAGAGAGCAGTATAGTCTCACACGTAAATAATTTCTAATCTTTCATTGATTCTATTTGGAAGATCATGTATCACTTTTATCTATATTGTTCTTAATTACTGATCATCAGGTATGCTTCTGCATACTCTCTTGTTATTAGAAACTGCTCTTAATATTACAATAATATATTATATCGATAATTTGATGCTTCTGATCTTTTTTGGATTCATAATCTAACAATTAATTGTAGAAGGAAGGATTAAAAACACCATTATCATACAAACCCACCAACTAGTTCTTTTCATAATTAGAAAATATGGAAGAATGTTAAAATAAGAAGTCAACACTTCCAAACGAACATCAAAGCATAAGAACAAAATTCAATCAATCGTTCATTTATTTTCACTATTATTAAAAAATATTATTATTTCATATCGTAATGCACGTTGCACTTTAGTGGTATATATGGATTCAAAATACATCTCTAAATGCACAATGAGATTACACGAAGGAAATTGCAAGGAAAAGGAATACTTGTATTTTATTTATTAAATATTATTGGTACATAAACTTATTTTGAGGAGGGGTAACTATATTTGGACAACTAAATTTTGACAATCATTTTAATCGAAGATGATATCTTTTAAGTGATTTTGAAACCTAAACAAATAAAATAATAAAAAATAAAAAATAAAAAATTATTCAAACGATGTTATTTTATATTATAAGAAAAATTTATCAAAATTTAATTATTAAAAAATCACTTTTTCTTTTTTATCTTTTTTGGAAATAATAAACCCTTGTCACCACAACTATCGTCAGTTTGGAAACAGTTTATGAATGAGGTTCCATTGGTTGACAAACAAATCCTAATTTGATAGAGAGCAGTAACATTGAGTTTTGGATCATGATAACAAGAAAGCTCAGGATCATGGCTAGTGTGGTTGTGGACTGCAGCAAAAACAGAACTAACATTATAAAGTTTTTTGTCATCTGGGACTATCTGCTCCTTTTCAAGAATATTCAATAAGTTATTTTGCTCATAAAGATGCAAAGCCAGGTTGAAATATTCCAGTTTTGGGAACGTTGCCTCTGAACATCCTCCATGCTTTGTCCACTGCGTTTTCCAAAAGGTAAAATCTTTTCCAACTAAATTTGGCCAATTCGAATGAAGTGCTTGTTCCAACGGTCTTATATCCTAAATAAACAAAATTTATTTTTTATCGAAACAGGAAACAATTAGTGTATTAAATATAAAATAAAACACACGTTAGAGTTCTATATTATAATTAACCATAACAAAAAGAGATATACTCACCTTCCACTCAAGGGGAGTCTTAGTTTTGCATTTAGGAACTTTACCAGCATCGCCGTCAGGCCACAGTCCATGAATAACAAATTTATCTGGTATTGAATAACATTTTCGTTTTCTACCAATAATTTGGAAATCGCAAAAGCCTTTCGGCCATTGTTGAACAAACTTGAAAGAACTCCACTTATCTTCTTTTTCTTCAGCAATGCACGACTTGGGAACTTCTATGAGAAGAAGAAGAGAGAAAACAAAAAGTATAGACATGGTATTGAAATAAAGACCAAATCTCATAATCAGATTGATTTAGAAGTGGAAAAACTAAATGATATTTATAGGAATTGAGATCAAAAGAAGACAAAAGAGTTCCTGATGCACATCAACTTTAATGTTCAACATATAACTTAATTAATCACATTCATTTTAAATCTCTATTCATCTAATCCTTGTTAAATCTCGCTAGAAGTAGATTTTAGGCCTAACTTAACCCTATAAAATCGACTTGTAAGGTGAGAATTGCACCCACTTATATGAATTGACTTTATTTCTAGTCGATGTTGGACTTCCAACACATCCCCTCACGCCGAGATATATTCATCTCGTGCGTGAGACAAGAAATTAGTGAGTGGTCTGTTAGCGGCCCGATATCGGGTGGAACAGAATGTCCAAGAAAGCTCGCTAGGATAGGTTCTAACTTGGCTCTGATACTATGTTAGAAGTTGGTTTTAGACTTAACTCAACTCCACAAAACTGGCTTAGGTGAAGATTGTACCCACTTATATATTGTGAATTGGCCTTACTTTAGTCGATATAGGACTTCCAACAAATCTATTTTTACAACTGCCGAAAAAATTCAAAATAATAATTATAACAAAGTTTTTCTATATCTTTTATCAACCCTTTAATTCTCCAGATCTTTCACAAACAATATTGCCTATTATTTTAATTTTGGGTTAAATATGTTTTTGGTCCCTCAAGTTTCAGCGAAATTTGGAATTAGTCCCTCATCAAAACTTTTGACCAATTTAGTCCTTCATCTTTCAAAATACGTGAATTTAGTCCTTTTAACCAATTTTTGTTAAGTTTATCTGACGTTTCGAGCGCATTTCATGATAGTATTTAAGTTAACATTGAAGCAAAAATGTGTCAAACAGTATAAATAATTTAAATACTATCATGAAATGCGCTTGAAATGTCAGATAAACTTAACAAAATTTGGTTAAAAGGACTAAATTCACGCATTTTGGAAGATGAAGGACTAAATTGGTCAAAAGTTTTGATGAGGGACTAAACCCAAATTTCGCTCAAACTTGAGGGACCAAAAACATATTTAACCCTTTAATTTTTTAAGACAACAATATATGGCTTCTTTTAATTATATTTTTAATTTTATCTGGACGACAGAGAAAAACGAAGAAGACGTATATCAATAATTACACATATATTGAAATTATAAAACTAAAAGTTTATATTACATAATTCACTTAAAATTATTTTAAAACAAAAAATAAAATAATTTCATTCATTTTTGTAAAATAGTAAATTAGATGAGTATCGAAAGAGGAATAAGAGAATGTTTAACTTATGGCTTTCATTCTTCCATACCCACATATATTAAAATTTGTGATAAATAGTGTTTGTTTTATATAAATAATTATAATAGCCAGAACTTACCTATTTATACAATGAATACATCTTATAATTAATCAATATACGACAATATTTATGACACTTAATTTGTAAACCACTAAATGTCATATCATTGATAAATGTGGTACTTAAAATTCACAAAATACTTTTTGGTGGATGGTAATAACACCGGTGTCCTACAAGTACATGAATAATTAATTTGTATTGATTCTTTTATTTTTATATTAAAAGTTAAAATAATTAAATATATTAGTTAAGAGAGTATAAATGTATATATAACAATTTTTATAAAGACAAAAATATTTTTTTAAAGTTTTAGACAATAACCTATTAATTCCGAATAATGACTTTAGAATGGTTAAGGTCTTTACTAAAATATTTTATTTTTGTTTTTTTTATAAATTGTGTACATATTTAACACTATTTTGTTATAGTTGTACTGTTAATTTAAACTTATTTATATTTAATTATATTTAATTTTTAACAACATTAAAACATAGTTATTTTATTATTTAATTATTTTTTAACTTTTATTAATAAACGTTAAATAAAATATAAAACACATATATAATAATTATGGACATTTCTATCTTTTAAATAAAATAAAATTACATTAATGATAATTAGGTCAAATTTAATTTAATATTATACTTACATATGTATTTTTTATAAAATTCAATATATGTTAATTATCTTAACCAATGTCGTTAGACACTAGTTAGTAAGACATTTTTTTTCAAAAACATGTGCACAAATAAATCATTAAGATAACACATTTCTTTTAATTATTTACAAAATAAAGTCATTAAGATATTAGAGAGAGAGGAAGAAAGAAATTAATAGAATGTAAATGTGTGGCATTACAAGAATAATAATACATCCCATGTTTGTTGAATTGAAGTGGATGTAAATTTGAAGAGAATAAAATTAATCTAAAACTTATTTGTTTTTCTTAATCTCTTCTTTGTGTTCGCGGTTGTTGTTTAATGTTCTTGGCACTTTAAAGACTATCAAGATAGCATCTTAAAAATTGTTTTTGTTTTTATTTTATTCAAGAAATACTTTTGGAAGTAGTAATTTTTGTTACAAGAATTTCTTCTAATCAGTTCACCTTTATCTTTGTTTTTGTTTATCCTTTATATTTTGCATTTGGATATTATTGTTTGTTTTGATAGTTATTTAAAATTGTTTTTTTATGCAAAGTTGGACATCTCCTGATCTTTGCCGAGAGAGTTTCAATTAATTAACCTCTTTATTTTATCTAAATACATTAAAATGAGTTTCAACTCCTCAACCAACCCAATTCACCATATATAGGTCTGAATCGAGGTAGGTTGTGACAAATTTTATTTTTCTTAAAGTGGGTTGAATTGAATCCAGCTCACTTAATCCACATGTTAAATGTATTTGAGGTGGAATGAAGATAGATTGACTCATTTAATCCACTAACATTTTTTACAATTTTTTTCTATTTTTTTTGTTATAATTATTTATTACTTCTAATTATATATATTCACAATTTCGTATTTTTAAATATTAGAATATTGCTCAATAATATTTGAATAATTTGAATGTTTAATTAATTTGTTTGTCAAGTTATATATGTTGATATTTTAATATCTAATTATTATTTTTATAATAATATTTTGAGAATTAGGTGAACACTTTGATTTTATTATTGTAAAGAATAAATTATGTCAATTCACTTTCATTATAATGTAATAAATATATATAATAAATTGTAAAAGAAAAAACATTCGTAAGTGATCCTATCCACCAACTTATCAACCTATGGTGGAACTGGTCAGATTGTAAAATTTTTGGCTCACCAGAGAGTGAGTCGTGTCGGCCGAGTTGACTCACTTTAACATCCTAATTTTAAATAATAAAATATAATTGTTGAAATATCAAAATGGTTTTTTTTTTCATGAGTGAAAAACGTATTTAAATAGAAAAAGTAAAGTTAAACGGAGAAACAAAATTAACTGATATCTTATGGTTCATAATTTTGTTAACAAAATGCAATTCATCTTTTATTTCCTTTGTGAAATTACTTTGAAAATGATTAAAAATACTACATAATTACACAAACACACCAACAACAAACACAATTAAATGATATATATCATCTTATGATTCATAATTTTTTTTTTTAACAAAAACGCAATTCATCTTTTATGTTTTATGAAATTAATTTCAGAATGAATGATTAAAAACACCATTATCATACAAACCCACCAACTAGTTCTTTTTATAATTGGAAAATGTGGAAGAATGTTAAGAAGTCAACACTTCCAAACAATCATCAAAGCATAAGAAAAAATTCAGTCAATCGTTCATTTACTTTTGCTACTATTAAAAAATATTCTTATTTGTAATCATAATGCATCGTGTACTTTAATGGTATATATGGATTCAAAATACATATCTAAATGCACAATGACATTAGGCGAATGAAATTGCAAGGAAAATGAATACTTGTATTTTATTGATTAAATATTAATGGCGCATAAACTCATTTTGGGAATAATAAACTGTTGTCATCTTTATGAACAAGATTGTCTCAAAATCGTAAAATCAGTGTAAATTATCATTTTCTGATTTTCGAATGTTCTGTTGAATCGTCTGTTCATATTATTTGGTGGATGATTATAATTTTAACACGTTATATTTGTTCTCGGTCACACAACCACCCCTCCTAATTAAATTAAATATTGATATAATTAAAATTCATTGTTAATAAAAAATTAATACAATTAAAATCTAGTTGCGCAAAACTTTTTAATTAAAGTTTAATACAATTTTAATTTTCCAATTTTGTAACCACAATTTAAATTAAATATTAATACAATTAAAATTCATTTGTCAATAAAAAAATTAATACAGTTAAAAATCGAGGTGCATTACACCATAACATTTTTCAATTAAAATTTAATACAATTTTAATTTTTCAATTTTGCAGCCACAATTTTGTATAGATCCAAAGTATAATAATGTTTAGTATTTATTTATTAGGTCTTGCTAACCAGTGTCTTGGTAATTAACATGGGTTGAATTCTATAAAAATACATATGTAAGTGTAAGATTAAATTAAATTTGACTTAATCACCATTAATGCAATTTTATTTTATTTAAAAGACAAAACTGTCCATAAGTATTATACATGTGAGTTTTATATTTTATTTAATGTTCACCAATAAAAGTAAAAAGATAATTAAATAATAAAATAACTATGTTTTAATGTTGTTAAAAGTTAAATATAATTAAACATAAGGAAGTTTAAATTAACATAACAACCAACACAAAATAAAATAGTGTTAAACATCTAAAAAAATAACTAAAGTAGCAATTTTGTTGTAAAACTTAAAGACATATTTCAAAGGTTTACCGTCTTCACATTTAAAACTTTCACCTTGAGAGACTCTTGAAGTGTCACCACCAGGTATATATATATATTTTTTCTTTTCAGTAGAGCTTTAAAAATTTCAAAGTCATTTTTCTGTATGTTATTGTCTATAATTTTAAAAGGGTATTTTTGTCTTTATAAAATTTGTTATATGCATTTATAATATCTTAATTAATTAATTTAATTATTTAAATTTTCAATATAAAAATGAAAAAAAATTAATGCAAAATAATTTTCCATAACCAATGTTCTTAGGACACTGGTTAGCATTCTCCTTTACTAATTATAACGTTAATATTTATTATTTCTTGTATTTATTAGTTATAACATTACTATTTATTTTTTCTTGTATAATAAAATTTATATAAAGCTATTTATGAAGACGAATAAGATATTGGTTTTTCTGATTTGTTTTTTCTCTATTACTTTATTTTAATTCTTTTTGTATTTTCATATTTTATTATCTTAATTATTTTCATGTTATTTAAAATTTTAAAAGATGAAATTGAATTAATTTTTATTTTTTATAAAATAAAATAATTATAATATATATATTATAAAAAATAAAATATAATTTTATTATGATTTCACGATTTATAATTATATGAATAACTTGCTTATTACAATAAATAAACTCTTAATCTTGATTTTAACTGTCATAATTATCGATGTACATTAACTTTAATGTCAACGTATAACTTATTTAATGACATTCATTTTAAATCTCTATTCATCCCAGCCTGGTTAAATCTACGTTTAGAAGTGCTGAAAAAAAGTCAAAATAATAATTATAACAAAGTTTTTCTATATCTTTTATCTACCTTTGGTTATCCAATTTTTAAACAATATTGGCTATTTTTATTTTTAAAATTTTTAATATAACATGTTTCTTTTAATTATATTTTTAATTTTGTTTGGACAGACAGAAAAAAAACAAAGAAGACGTATAATGATACTTACACATATGTTCAAATAAGAAAAATAAAAGATTTATATTATATAATTCACTTAAAATTATTTTAAAACAAAAAATAAAATAATTTCATTCTTTTTTGTAAAATAATAAATTAGACGAGTATCGAAAGAGGAATCAGAGAATGTAAAATTTATGCTTTCATTCTTCCACACCAGTGGCGGACCTTGGTCCGCAGCCCCCAAAAGATTTTTTTTTTTTTAATATTTATTTATTTATTTTTATAAAATATAACATTTAATATTTTAAAAAATAAAATTAAAAATTAAACATAATAAAAAATAATAAAATTTGTTGAGATATTTTTTTTGTTCTTTTCCATTTTAAGTTTTTCACGTATTGTATTCGTTAATTCATTTTGCATCTTTTTTTTTTATTTTTTATTTTAAAAAAGAAATAGAAAGTTAGATATAAATTAATTTTCTCGTTCTTAGTTTTCATCTGTTCTCTTTCAAGATAAAGAAATGGTAACTATCCCCATTCTCTTGATAGGAAAATATTAGTTTGATATATTTTTTTTTCATCTCAATGAGTTTTTTGTATATTTTTTTTATGAATATAAAAAAAAAAAGTTATGTAGTACATGTTTTTTCGTAAGCATTTCTTAAGATCATCATATTTTTTTAGTAATTACGTCTTTCAAATTTTTATTAGATTTTGATAAATTATTTTTTAGTCTTAATTTTTTTAAGATAGGTATATTGATAAAAATAAAATAATAGATTCATTTTTTGTAAAGTGATATATGGAAAGATACTGCTGAAGATAAAAACAATACAATTTTACTTCACCTATTTGCAAGCATGATATTAGGAATTCAATTATTGAATTAGACAACCATTTCTTAAGATTCAAAGAATCAAAAGTGAGAAGTTTCATACTAATTCTTTTTAATTATAGGCGAAATTTTTATATTAATTATTTGGAACTTATTATAAGAAAACGTGCTCAAATATAAAAATATTCAGAGAAAGAGATGAAATTAGAAAAACTAATTTAAAATGAGTTTCATATCAAATATATTTTCAAAACTATAGTTTTTCTAAAAAAAAACATACAAGAATTTCAATATTAAATTATATATACTTTTGTTATATTAGTAATAATAATTAAATATATAAAATTTGAATATATTATTTTGATCTCTTCAAACTTTTTGACCAAGATCCACCATAGTTCCACACCCACATATATATATATA
>Ga0214543_1007327_pt1 | contig 19039 bp, 13 predicted proteins | sample CNSS2metaG_FD_160094 | JGI IMG/M metagenome (GOLD analysis project Ga0214543, IMG submission 160094) | Root nodule microbial communities from cowpea collected in UCLA plant growth center, Los Angeles, California, USA - CNSS2 | ecosystem: Host-associated > Plants > Roots > Nodule | place: USA...
TTTCGATTTCAACAGTGATGACCATGGGGTCATCTTGTTGATGGTCGAGGCCATGAAAGTCGTCATCTGTGAAGATGATAGGAGGCATGCGGCGTCTGTGGTGGGAATGGGTGATGTGGTTGATGGATTGGATATGGCGGAGGTGTTTCTTTCGTGTAGAAGAGGTGGATCCTCCACTAGCGAAGCCACCAGAGATGGTGTTAATGGTGCCACGCAGGGGAGGGTCGGTGGGAGTGATATCGGTGCGGGCTGGTTCGGGTTCCTGGTTAGCGGTTTGGGCGGGGCATCTGTCATGACGGGAGTCGTGTGGGGGGCGTCTGTGGTCGGATCAAGGGGGTGGCGGGATTGAGAGGGATGTTCATCTCTACGGATGAAGCGACGAAAGTGACCAGTACGGACCAGTTCTTCTATCTTATCCTAGAGTGCTTTGCAGTCTTCTGTAGTGTGGCCGTGATTGCGGTGGTAACGGTAATATTTGGTCATATCAGCGTTAGGAGGTGTTGTTGTCTTACGTGGTGGAGGGATGAGGTCAGCTTGTAGGGCCTCATCGAGGATGCAGGAGCGGGCTACGGTAAGAGGGGCATATCGGGTGAAGCGAGGTTGGCGGGGCTCGCGTGGGCGGGTATCAGGGCAGGGAGGTTGCGGGGTAGGGTTGGTGGTGGTGGCTGCATAGTCATTGCAAAATTTGGTATGGAGGGTCTGCATTTCCTCCATGTGGACATAGTCAGCTGCACGCAATTTAAGTTCGTGCATAAAGGCAGGTGGGTGGAGGTAGACATTGTTAGCGAAGGGGCCGGGTTGTAGGGTAAGTTCCATGCATTGGAGGATCATCTCTTGGTTGAGGTGTGGGGTGCGAAGAGCTGCCTTACTAAAGCGGTCTATGAACGCTCTGAGTGGTTCGCCTTGTTCTTGTCTAATGCCCAGGAGGGAGATTGTGGTAGTTTGGTGTGGACGGCTGCCGGCAAAATGGGTGGAGAACATGTGTGAAAGGACGTCGAAGTTGTCGATGGAGTAAGGCGGAAGGGTTGTGAACCATTCCAGAGTAGGGCCCTTGAGGGTGGTGGGGAAGGCTTTGCAGAAGACTGCATCTTGGGACGTGTACAGGGCGACATGGGTGATGTAGAATTTGAGGTGTTTGTCAGGGTCGGTCTCACCAGTATAGTGGTCCAGTGTGAAGGGTTCCCACTAGGCGGGTAGGGGGGTGTTGGCGATGAAGTCGGTGAAAGGATGGCGACTCCTAGGCTGGTGGGTAGGGAGCAGATGAGGTGGGATGAGATGGTTGATCATGGCGGGGAAGGTAGAGGTAAGATTATGAGGAGGGATATGGGCTGTTGGGAGGTATTGTGGGTTATATTGTGGAACATGTGTGGTGTGGAGGGTGGTGGGTATGTTGTAGGGGATCTGGGTGGCAGGGAGGGTAGCGGCAGGGGTTGGGGTTGCGGTATGTCCTGGTTGAGTGGATGGAAAGTGAGTGAGGTGGGTGGAGGGGATGGGTGTTTGTTGGGTGGTGGTAAAGGTGTGAGGGGTGAGGTTGTATTCGCTTTCTTCCTCCGTGGACTGGAAGGTTGGGGACCTTGCGGCCTCGGAGGCTTCTTTGGCCTTTCCCTTCAGGGTAGGATCAACCTCAATCTTTCGCCTAAGGCGAGAGTTCTCTTGTCGCAGCGCCTGCATCTCGTCAGCACTACGCTTCTTCAGATCTGTCAGCTCTTGTTGCATCTTCGCTTGGCCGTCTAGGATGGCGGCTAAGTCAGGGGTGATGCCAGCAGGTCCTGAGGGACCAGCATATGCCTATTTGTTGACTCCAGCTCTACTGCGGGTGGAAACCATCTTCGGAGAAAAACGGGTACTAAAGGTGTTCGTCTCGTGCCCCACGGTGGGCGCCAATTGTTCCTGCAGAGAACAAACAAGATAAGTTAGGCACAAGCGTCACCTTACCCGTGTAGTCCGCTATCTCCTCAGTTGGCTTCTTCCCGGTTGATACATGTCGGTTTGGACCTAGGAGGGGTTACCTGCAGAAGGGGCTCTGAAGCTCAAGTGAGTCAAAACTCTCAAAAGGTCAAATCAGTGATTAATGAATGCATACCTTTAATTACTGGGGTCCACGTGTATTTATAGAGCATTAATTATGTCTGGTTATCCCATGGGTCGGGCCTTGGCTTGGGCTCTAGTTTGGGCTGTAAGTGGGCCTGGGCCCTAACCCAGGCCCTTAGGACCTATTGAACACCGGGGGCTTCGATTTTACTGAGTATACTTAGGTTGTCGGCCTAAATCGACTACTTTCCTTGGCGGTTTGTGTTACTCATGGGTTGTCTTAGGCAGGTCATTCCTTTAGACGTCTAGGTTACCGGTTTTGGCCGGTTAAGCCAGCCTAGGCCGGTTACTTGAATGCTTTGGTATGGTGATCGTTTTATCATTATTTTGTTAAGTTGGCTTGGTGTGATACAATCTTAAACTTGTTTTTTAAATAGGTGTATTGATGAAAAAAAAAAGAATAAATCCATTTTTTAAAATTGATAAAAGAAAATTGAAGATCAAAATAGGACAATATTGTTGGTCATCACATAACAATGAAATAAAATGTTTGTGATGACTTTTGAATCGATATGTGCACATAAGTAAAATGGAAAATGAATATTTTGTAGATAATAGGGTTATTTATATTGAAAAAAAAATAGCTTAAAAATTTAATCATGATTGAATTATTTTATAAGTCCAAGAATATGAAAAAACAATGGACAATCCTTCATATATGTATAATTTCTTTTATAGTTATAGTTATATTAAATTATCTATTCATTTTTATTGAATTAGTGACAATAATGTTAAATATATAAATTTTAAGTATATTATTTTTTCTTCTAATAATTTTGGTCAAGATCCGTCACTAGTTTATTTATATAATAGTTTAGTAATATATATATATATATATATATATATATATATATATATATATATATATATATATATATATATATATTGTAATTATGCATTCTTTTATATTGTAATTATACAAAAAATGAAAAAGGACTTTTATGATAATTTAAATAAACATTATTAGGTATACGGTTTAATTGAAGCAAAATAAATAAAAAGTAAAATAATGCAAATTAGTAATTTGAACAAAAATGTTGATTTTCTAAACTTTAAGCAATAAAAGCACAAACGAAATCTGAAATGCCAATCAGAAATAATAAAAAAAATATCAAAATAACAATTTAATCCAATAGTCACCTTTAAATTAAATAAAAACATTCTTAACTAATTAAGAGTATGAAATCGTTTATGAAAATATTAAACTCTATTAACTTATGACTTTTTCAATTCAAATTTGACTGTTTATGTTATATAATTAGACCGGATCCATTCAAGAATTTCTAATCCTTTAATATTTTTTTTTTATTTCATTCAACTTTCAACTATGGCAACGGTACACACATCATCACAACTCTCATTTGATCCCCTCTCCTCTCTCCATGAATTTCATCCATCAAAATTACTTTATTATAATAAGAACCAAAAGTAAGAGGAATTCAAGAATTAATATAACCTAATAGTTAAATTTTTTAGTGATTAACACTGTATTTTAATGTATGGTAAATTAAGGTTTAATAAGGATATGAAAATTTTATATATTTTTAATTGAGATTTTATTTAATTTGTATTATCTATTGAAGGTTCAATTTTTATATTTTTTTAATTAATTTTTTACTATTTTTTTAATGATGTAATTATTATATTGTTTTTTCTATTTTTCTTCTTATATCTAGTTATTGTGATTAATAAAAGGGGCTTCTCCCTGCACCAACCCTTTCTCTTGTATCCCAAAACCATATTTAATTTCAGCTTTACCCACACAGTAAGAAAGTAACGAAGAAAGAGAAAAAAATAGTAAATTTGTAACTTTTTATTTATCAGCTCCTCGTACACCCCAAATTGAATCTCCTTTTCCATCTTAGTTTGACCTAGAAGCTTCCTCATGTATTCGTGGCGCATTCCATTTCCAATTACAGCCCATCCCTTTTTTTCCTTTTGTATTCAAGTAGATATGAGCAGCAATAGTAACCTCCAGTTCCGTCCACATTTCATCCACACTCCATTAGCATCAAATCCAGTTAAGTTTTTCTCAACCATTGATTCACATTTTTTTTTATTTTACCTAATTAATGAACCTGAATGTTGTTGTTTGCAATGTATGTAATAGATGCATAGATCAATGTTTGAATCACTTTAATCCACAGATCCATGTTTAATTTCAAGACCCATTTTATTTTTCAATTAAGTTGGCCATTACGGATGTTAACATCCGTTTCAGTCGATTGAATTGCAGATGTCAACATCCATTTTATTATTTTTTTTTTTGTTTTTCAGCGTTGCGGATATCGACATCCGCTTCAAAAAAATATAATTGCAGATGTCGACATTCGTTTCATAAAAAAATTATGTTTTCTGGATGCATTGCGAATGTCGACATTCGCTTCAAAAAAATATAACTGCGGATGTCGACATCCGTTTCGTAAATTTTTTTGGTTTTTTGATGCATTGCAGATGTCGACATCCACTTTAGAAATTTTAAATTGTGGATGTCGACATCTGTTTCTTTTTTTTCGTTTTGAGCGACATTCGTTTCATGTTTGGTGTTGGTAGGCCACGAGAAACATGAGAATGGTGCCAAGGTGTTTGCCTCCATGCCACTTTCCAATCACTCCTCACACTTATTTTGTAACAATAACCAGCTTGAAAGGTCACAATTATGGGTTCTTCTACCACACCATAAACCCTCCCCTTGACCTTTCTTCTGCATGTTCTTCACCTTCACCTTCACCATCTTCTTCTTACTCACTCAATTTTCAACTCCCCAAAATTTGTTGTCCCTACTCTCACCTCCCCCAAGCCACTTAGTGTTTCACTATTTATTTGAATAATAAATAGGTTGTCAGTGTTGATTGCTCCACCCTTGCATCACCCTGTTATGTACTCTAACTTTTATATTTATAGATATTTATAGATATGGTTAAGAAACAAGGTGGTTTATCTAGACGTGGTGCATCTTCTTCTGCACATGATGTACCTGAGAGTTCTGCAAAGGGTGCTACATGAAGGAGACCAACCACTTCATCTCGTAGAAGGGGTTAGTAGGCTATACCTGCAGTACATGACCAAAACTCATTGTCAGATCATGAAGATGATGATCCTATTGAGCACGGGGATGTCGATGTTGCTAAGGACTAGGAGATTGAGAATGATGGAGAAGGATTTCTTGGTGGTTCATTTGATACATCGTTATTGACTCGTTATGCTGGTCATGTTGCACGTATCATATGGGAGGGTCAAGTTAGTTAAAAACAATTAAAATATGTTATTATATTGTTGTTATGTTGTTTTATTGTTTTATGTTTCTTTTTTATTAGGATCGAGTTGTGAAACTAGTATCTCACTCTAAAAAAGTAAAAAGATTGGGACGACCTCATCCTTCTGTTGAGCCATTTGTGCTGAGTTCTGGTTTTTCGCCTTTGTGCGATATTTTATATGATTACCCCGATACTAGGTTGATCTTGGGTTTTCTGGAGAGATGGCATCCCGAGACTAATAATTTTCATCTACTAGTGGGTGAGATGACCATCTCTTTAGATGACGTGTGGTCGCTCATTCATCTTGCTGTCACCGAAGAGTTTTGCTCGACTGAACCTCTTGAATATGAAGATTCAATTCAGACTATGATGACACTTCTTGGTGTTGATCGTGCTATAGCTTTCGATGAGTTGAACCATTATCGTGGTTCATAGGTTAGACTTAGTTGGTTGAGAGACCTCTATAGCAGCTGTTGTGAAAACCAGCTATGGGAGTTTACTACGTGCGTATATATTTTGCACCTTGTAGGGTGCACCATATTTGCTAATAAGAGCGCCACATTTGTTCGGACCCATTACTTGGAGATGTTTAGAGATCTCCCCACATGTCGTAAATATGCTTAGGGAGTTGCTGCTCTTGTCTACTTTTATAAGCAGCTAGGAGATGCTAGCTTTGCAAATACAAAGCAATTATTTGGATATATACCTCTTTTACAGGTATCGTTATATATTACACCATTTTTTAATATTTAACATTTTTGCCCTTTTATATCACAATAGTTAAATGAAATGTTATTTCATATAGAGTTGGATATACGAGAACTTCCCTGCATTGGGAAGGAAGCAATTACGTGACATATATGTCGACATCCGCAATACTGTTTTTAATTACCATCTTATTTTAATTTTTTATAATAAAAACATATTCCTAAAATTGAAAAAAAAATATCAAACACCTCTATTAATGTTTATACATAGTATAGCCTTTTTACTAGATCAGATGAATCACAAATCAAACCACAAAAAATTAAATATGAAAAGGAAAAAAAATTAAGTTGCGGATGTCGACATCCGCAATACAGTTTTCAATTACCATCTTATTTTAATTTTTTATAATAAAAACATATTCCTAAAATTGAAAAAAAATATCAAACACCTGTATTAATGTTTATACATACTATAGCATTTTTACTGGATCAGATGAATCACAAATCAAACCACAAAAAAATTTAATATGAAAAGGAAAAAAAAAATAAGTTGCGGATGTCGACATCCGCAGTATCTAAGATCCGTTGAAATTGTATTGCGGATGTCGACATCCACAATACAGATTTTTATTAGCATCTTATTTTAATTTTTTATAATAAAAACATGTTGATATAATTAAAATAAAAAATTACAAACAACTATATTAGTATTTATACATACTATAGAATTTTTCCTAGATGAGATGGTTCACAAATCAAACCAAAAAAATTAAATATAAACGAAAAAATTTAAAAAAAAAATAGTTTACAGATGTCCATATCCATAACACAAACTGAAATTCAATAACGGATGTCGACATCTACAATGCACTATCTATTAACATATTTTTTTAATTTTTTTAATGAAATTAGATTTATATAATTAAAAAATTACCAAATCATTAAATTAATTATTTTACATATTACGTTATCAGTAATGCCCAAAATAGATCAACATTCGATCTAAAAAAATTATATACGAAAATTTAAAAAAGAATGTGGCGGATGTCAACAACCGCAAAAAAACTGAAATACTATTATGGATGTCCACTTCTATTATAACAATTAATATTTCATATATTTTGTATATCAACTAAGCAATAACAAACAAATATCATAAATAACCAACAACATTATTTGCCACCATTTATTAAAATAACATGAATTGATGGGTAAGAATACTAACTTGTGAAAGAGAAAACCCTTGAAAGAGGACGAAGAAGACGAGACACTCAAGAGACACTCAGGGACTGAGACGAGAGGACCACACTCTAAGACGAGAAGACCATACTTCCTGACTTACTATTGATAAGAGCTAGACCATGGACAAAGATTAGAGAAAATGTTTGGAGAAAAACGGAACAGGAAAAATTTTGGAGGTGCAGGCTTTCTCTCTGAGAAGAAGAAGTAAAAACACAGCGCATAGTAAATTTTGATAATTACTTTCAACCATCGAAGTAGATAAGGATATAATCATAATTAATACTAACATCGGAAGTACAAGAGAAAAGATTGGGAATGCAAGAGAAATCCCCTTAATTAAAAAAATGATATGGTAATAAATAATAATATTTTAATAACAACTCAAATAACATTCAGTTTCAAATGTTTAAATAATTTTCAAACAAAACATCACTTTTACATAAAACTCAAGTTAATGTAATTATGTCACCTTGGTGTTCAAATTATTTATCTTAAGATTATATGAAAAAACATAAATCTTTTTCTTCATATCGACTTCTAAATCTAAGCAATAAACTTATTCGAGACCTAAAATACTATAATAAAATTTTCCAACTAAGTTTAGCCAAAATTGATAAAAAAAAATAAAGAAACACAGAAAAAAATTAAATGCGATTAGATTCTGAAAAAAAAATGAAATATAAGATATAAAAAGAAAAAAAAAGGAGAAGAAAATTATTAAGAAAGAGAAAAAAGAGAAGGTGAAAGGAGAGAGAATGTCTTAAATCAATTGAAGATATAAACACTTAAGAATATTAAATGAAGTTTAATTAAAGATAATTAAATTTACCTTACACATGAAATTTAATTGAATCATAAATTAGTTTTCAAAATTAAATTTCATAAATCTAAATGGTTAAATTTATGATCGCACACCATACGTTTGGTTTTGAAACTGTAGAGGATGGTGACACCGTCTGATGCCACCCACTTTACACGTGGCGCGGACAGGTAGATCCCCGACATACATTCAAATAATGTTGACAACAGACCATCACAGCACAAAGACCAACATAATATAATTTTAAAAGATAGTAGACGCCAAACAGAAAATTTTGTTAAAAAGTCACTAATAAATGCTATAAGAAATAACTAATAAATAGTATATTTACTCTTTTTTAATTCAAGTAGATGAATTTTGTAATAAATTTAAAAATAATATTAAAATTTATTTCATTAATTAATAGTATAACGAAACACATGTTTATTTCAATTTTCCCGCAGAAAATTAAAACTATCTAATATTTTCAATCCAATAATATAAGAAATTTTTTACGTTATCAATTAAGTCAATGAACCTTAGTTTAGAATTTTTTTAAAGAGATATTATAAGCTAACAAATATATTATAGACAATTATTTATTTTTTATGACGTTGCAATAAATTAATTGAACTTAATAACTATGCATTTTTAATGTAAATACAGATACAAAAACCATTGCTGGCTTGCATAGTAAAATAATTTTAACTAGTTAAAAATCTCACTTACAAAAGTAAAAACTTCTCTTTCATCAATATGTCCTAAAATCATGAACAGTGCTTATTCAATATGAAATGATATTCACACATTTTTGTGATTTTTAATAGTTACGTTTCAAATTGATTTGTTCTTTTAGCATCTATAAGAAATTCATTTTGATTCATATTTTTATTTTTTAATAAAAATAATCAAAGTTTTATTTCAGTTTCAGCCCCAAATACCTATTATTGGCTCATTTCATTCAATAATACATTTACAGAAATTGATGAGGAAAACAAAAACAGTTCATATAATTGTTCCACTAGTTAATTTTTGAATCTTACATTATAAAATAAAGTAAAAAAAATATGGTTATTTTTGTAAATATAGATTAAAATATCTAAATTTTAAAAAATGAAGCATTGATAATTATGTATTGAAAATTAATACTAAAACTAAAATTTACACCATTATATAAAGTGATTCACAATGTTATCCTTAACTTAAAAAAAAAAAACTAAAATAATTTCTTTTACCAATTTTATCCTTTAAATTATTTGTTTTAATGCTCCGTTTTCTTATTTAACTTTTTTTTAAAACTTAATTTTTTTATTAAAACTAAAATAACGTTTACAATAAAAGAATTACTTACAAAATTCATAAAAGTCAATTGTAAAACTTATTTATCTTTATTTTTATAATTATAATTTTTTTTACCATAAAGAAAAGTAATTCAACATGCATGCATGTGTTTTTACTAGTGTATACATAAATTATTGTATTATACACTAAAAGAAATTATTAAATAATAATCAATTTTAAAAATAAAAAATAATTTTTCATTAAATATTAATTTATAAACTAAAAATGATTAGTATTTAAAATAATTTATATTTTGATTAAATAATCTGTGAATTAAAATCTAAATTTGTCACCATTATTAGTTATAAATGAAAACAATAATTCCTTGATAGCTAAAGTCTTGATATTTAATGTTGGAAACCAATTTAAAGTTTAATTCAAACATTAATTATAATTTTGTATTCATAGTAGAGACTAGATACCAATAATTTTTAGTTTATAAATTGGTATTCAAATTAGTCATTATAAAATGATTAATTATTTTTTGTCTTTAAAATTGGTGAATTATTTAATGATATGTTTGTAGTGATAATATAAAATGCTTAATTATTGTTTTAGTCCTCTAATTTGTTAGCAAATATCAAAATGGTCCTTCTATTATTCAGAGTCTCAATTTAGTCCTCAAGTTTTCAAAAGTGACTCAATTTAGTCCTCAAAGTTAACAGCGTCAAAATCAATAACGGAACAGTGACATGGTTGTTTTACTCTGTCTCACTTGGAATTACGTGGCTCGTTACACTATGCTTATGTGGAAGGTGAATTGGGTTGAATGTAATTAGGGTTATTGATATTGGAATTGGGATCAAGGTGAAAAAGATTTGTCGAGGCATTGCGTTGGTGTGAGGAATTGGGAGCAGCACCAATTTCGTTCTTGGGGTTATCATCTGTAATCGAAATCATGGAGCATATTCCAGGTCAGTTGTGCTTCGAATTTTATAGCTTGTGTTTTAGGGTTTTGTGGATTTTGGGTATAGGATTTTGATTTGGGGGTTTTGGGTATAGGGTTTTGATTTGGACGCTTGATTGTCGTTTTCAATTGAAAATTTGTTTAATTTTTTTGATGTTTCGGTGTTGTCCCACCATTTTCACATTAATATGTAGTTTGTGGTCCCCCTTTAACGGGGTTTGTGTATCCTGTCGGGTTGTCAGTGGTATATGTTGTAACAAATGTATATCGTTATGGGTATCTGGTCATTTCACAGGTTTACAAGCAGTACCCAGTTTTTGTGATGAAAGATGACAAGTTTCAAGTGGTTATTCACCATGGAGGATATTTCATGAATGAGGGGGGAATCAAGTACGTTTATGGCCAAAGAAGCGAATTATGGTGTGATGAAGACAAGTGGTCTTACTTCGAGGTGCTTTCTATATTGAGAGAAATGGGTTATATTAATATGAAGGATCTATGTTATTCAGTAGGAGGTTGTCCAGTGTTGGAGGAAAGGTTGCGTCATTTTGTTGATGATGTTGGGGCACTGCATATGGTCCAAATCGCGAAGCAGCGTGGTGAAGTCCATATGTATGTCATTCACTCAGTTTGTGTAGCAGAGGAGGTACATATGTTGGAATATTATCCAACTGGGGATAATGGTGAAGACAATACTGGTGTGGAGAATGACACTGAGGCTGAACCCGTAGAGGATTTACGAAATGAAGCTGAGGTTGAGAGTGAGGCAAATTTGTTCACAAATGAGGTTGAGGTGCAGTGTAATGGTGCAGAACAAGTTGAACCCGAAATTGGTGAGGTTGAGGTGCAGTGCGAGGCAGAAGTGTTAGTAAATAAGGGTCATGTGCAGTGTGAGGCAGAAGTTTTAGAAGAGGTGCAGTGTGAGGCAGCAGAATAGGTGCAGCCTGAAATTGTTGAGGTTGAGGTTGAGATTCAGAATGTGGGTGAATCACAGGTATAGCCTGAGAGTGGTGTCTCGCAGGTCCAGCCTAAAACACTGAATGTGGAAGAGGTTCAGATTGAAGATGGTTCCTCCATTGATTCCATACATGAAGAAAGTGATGGTTTGTTTGATGTGGATATAGATTGTGACCCAGGGATGGGTGGTTCATATTGGACCTCCTATGGATAGAGGAAAAGAACTAATAAGGTTGAGAATAATGTACAAATCAACAAACATGCTAGGGGACTCTCTGATGATGAATGGGAATCTGATGAATTATTGAGTTTGGTAGGCATTGATTCTGATAATGAGGAGGAAGACACATGTGGAAAGTTTCCCACATTTTCTATTCCCAAAAGTATGGTTGACTATGAATGGGAAGTGGGCACATATTTTGTAAGTAAAGAAGAATTTATAGAAGCCATTAGAACATATGGGTTGCAAAACGGGAGAAACTTGAAAATTGGTAAGAATGACTAAAAAAGAGTAAAGGTGACCTGTTTGGGTTCAAAAGGAAAATGTGGTTGGATTGCTTATTGTGCATATATACCTATTGTTCAGACTTGGCAATTAAGAAAGATAGTTGATAAACATACCTGTTGTAGAGAGTTTAACAACTTGCTAATGAATGCAAAGTGGTTAAGTGGAAGAATAGAAAACATAGTGAGAGAAAATCCTATTGTGAAGGCTGTGCACATTCGTGAAAAGGGCTTAAGAAAGTGGAACGTTTCTATATCTCGTGCAATGTCTTTTCGAGCAAGATCATTGGCTTCAAACAAGATTGATGGGTCGTTTACAGAGCAATACAAACACATCTATGATTATGCTCATGAGCTGCGCAGATCAAATCATGGTTCAACAATAAAATTAAAGGTTGAAGATCATGATGGTGCAAAGATATTCCAAAGATTTTATGTTTGTTTAAAAGCATGCAAGGACAACTTTGTATCATGTAGGTCTATAATAGGATTAGATGCATGTTTTTTAAAGGGGAGGTTTGGTGGTGAGTTATTGACAGTTGTGGCACGAGATGCAAATGATCAGATGTTGCCATTAGCATATGCAATTGTGGAGGTTGAAAATAAGGACACATGGTCTTGGTTCTTAGACCTTTTAATTGATGATCTTGATAGGGTTGAATGTTGTGCCTCAATCACCTTTATATCAGACCAGCAAAAGGTAAACTTTTTTACTTCGTTGTTTGAAATATGTGTACTGGCAGCTTTTTACAGAATTTAATATATTTATTTTGTTAGGGTCTCCTGCCAGCTTTGAATGAACTCATTCCAGGAATTGATCAAAGGTTTTGTATGCGCCACATGTATGAGAATTTCGGGAAGAAATTTCCAGGGAAAATGCTGAAACGCTTAATGTGGAGGGCTGTTTACTGCACATATCCACAAGCATGGGAAAAGGTTATGTTAGAGCTTAAAGAAGTTAACAAGGATGCATTCAAACATTTAATAGCTATTCCTCCAAGGCCAGTTCCTCCACTGATTACTTAGCTTTTTATATACTATAATAGCTATTAGTATCAATATGCTGACATGCCGCAAATTTAATAGGTATTGGTCAAGATTAAGGTTCAATACCAATGTCAGGTGTGATACACTAGTTAACAACATGTCAGAGGCATTCAACAACGTCATTGTGGATGCAAGGAGTAAGCCAATAATTACCATGCTTGAAGACATAAGGTTGTACATGATGAATAGATGGGCAAGTAATAGGTTGAAGGTAAGTTCCTTCGAAGGTTCAATATACCCTAGGATTCGTGACAGACTAGATAAAGAGCTGCAGTTAACAAAATATTGGGTTCCCAGGTATTGCTCACCTTTGATTGGATTGTTTTATATATTCAAGATTGTGACTGGTTTAATAATATGTGTTCTTTTTTTAATGAATATAGTTGGTCAGCAGACAAGCTTTTTGAGGTCTGACATGTGTCTACTATTGGTGAGAAGTTTGTGGTTAATGTGGACAACATGGAAGGTAGTTGCAGGAAATGGGGTATTATTGACATCCCATGCTCACATTCCCTGGCTGCAATGAAATTCTTAAATCTGAGTGTAGATCCATATGTAGCACACTGGTTTACCAAGTCCTCATATGAAGAAATATATTGCTCAATCATATATCCTGTAAACGCCCAAGATATCTGGGAAATCACTCCCTTCCCTGATGTGCTGCCTCCACTACAGCGTATACTGCCTCCACTAAAGCGTATACTGCCTGAAAGACCTAAGAAGAAAAGAAGATTACAAGCATCTGAGATGAAGAAAGATGACATCCAGGTTAGAAGAGGGGGGATAAAGAAGAAATGCTCAACATGTAAGCAACTTGGACACAATGGAACCACTTGCCCATAAGCTTCACCATCTCCACCATCTCCACTACCAACAACTACTTATGATGAAGCCCAACATGAACAATATGTGCCTCTAAACCAGGGACCAACTTCTGATGAAGGGAAAAATATGTCCAGTCAACAATCTGTGCCTCCAAACCAGGGACCAACTTCCGATGAAGGGCAAAATCTGTCCAGTCAACAATCTGTGCCTCCATCCCAACTATCTACTTCTGCTCAATTTGTCCCTGGAACCCAAACATCCATTTCTGATGTAGGTGCAAATGTGCCACCAGCCGTGATTTGTACACAAGGTTCAACTTCAATTGAACCAAGGACTACTCAAGAGTCAATTCCACCACTTCCAGCACATCCCACTACAACACCAATTCCACCAATTCCACCATCACGTGGCATACCTAATATAAGGCCAAAGCTTCAGCATAGGTGAGGCTGTGTTTGGAAACCATGAAAATTTGATGTTATTTGTATTTTGTATTTTATTAGTGGACAAGAGATAATCTGAATCTGATGTATTTAGTTTCTTATGGTTGTATTTTGGAGAAACAACACTTGATGTATTTTGGAGCACAACTTATTGTGGTATTTTGGAGAAACTCTGATGTTCTATTTTGGAGAAACTTATTGTGGTTGATATAAATATATATCACAAGTTTCCTTGTTTAATTCAAATCTTTTTCTGTGTGATTCATTTGCACTGTGTAATAGCCAACAAAAACATATAAATGAACATGTTTATATATAAAAGGCAAATACATAGAGCTCATTAATTTTGGAACTTTATATATCATATGAAAACCAAATACAACTTTGGTGCAGTATACAACATCACACCATACCAGAACAAAACATACTACAAACAACCCTTTCACAACAATTTAGGGGCTTTTGATCACTACTGAAACTAAGAATACATTGACTACAACAAGAACACAAACAATTCTTATTAACCTCTTTATCCATTTCTCATACAACTTATTACTTTTCTCTAAACTAACAATCTTCCTCCTCTGTTTGATGATAACACCATCTCTATCATCAACATCATCTTCTCCATACCACTTTAAATAATTACAGCCAACAGAATCTTCATTTCCTCTCTATTCATCAAATCAAACACAACAAAAAATACATTATTGACAATCACGAATTACAAAAAATCGAAAAATAAAACTCAACAAGCTAACCTTGAAATTTGGACAACCCCAGAATTTCTTCCCAGCATTCCTACTTGTTCTGGCAGTTCTCATTACAGCAACCTCTCCACATTGACAAATGGGAGACACACCCGACCCCTTCCACCCACCACCAAGAGAAGACACACCACGAATTTCATTGTGTGAACATGTGCAAGACTTACAAGAGTTGGCTTCGGACATGTCTCTCAACAACAAAATCTGGGGCCAAAATAATTAGAAGAATGTTGTGCAGCAACGTAATGGAGGAGAAGAATGAATTTAGGATGCTGGGAAACATTTAGGGTTTCATGATTTCCATTTCTAAACAAAGTTAAACTTTTTCAACTTATGCCACATCAATTGCTCTTGCCTCTTAAAAACGTTGACACGTATCAGTACAATTGTGCCACCTCACTACTGTTTGAACGATGTTTGTTTAAATTAAACGGAGAGGACTAAATTGAGTCACTTTTGAAAACTTGAGGACTAAATTGAGACTCCGAATAATAGAAGGACCATTTTGAAATTTGCTAACAAATTAGAGGACTAAAATAGTAATTAAGCCAATATAAAATGTAACATCTCAATTTAAGCAGCTTAAAAACTTAGTACAACATGATGTTTCACTCTAGTGTTTCCAATAGATAATCCAGTGTATAAAGTATATTAATACAGTCTTATAAACGATATAACTATAAAAATATAACATTTATACAAACTATCTAAAACCAAATATAGTTTTATACACATCTATACCTTGTTATCTTTCACTAAACTAACTGATGGTTCATCATCCTATAAAGGTGCCTCTAAATCTCCAACCACATCTACTCCTACCAAATATGTGATCATCGCAAAAGAAAGCCAAACAACATAAGACAAAAACATAGATAAGGGTAAGCTAATATGCAAAAGAGATTTAATCATTAAATAATACAATCACTTAAATCACACATAACTAATTACACTATTTCATACAAAGACCTAAAAATGTCACACTATTTCTTACAAAGACCTAAAAATGTAACTCAATTATCCGGATACATGCATTGATGTTGGATTTAGGTAAGTTGTGCACTTGTGATGGCATCTACCATATACAAGGTTAGTCCGTTAACACCTTTGGTTAAGGTAAAACTCCTAGGTTATGACTTTATGCTCCTCTCACCACATACCTCATTCCTCTCTGCTTGAGAATTTGAGTGATTATTAGAGCATTAGGATAACTTCCAAGATGAACCCCACATCAATGCATACACTACAACAACCATTACTAATCCTCCTTGGATTAGCATCAACCAATCTCAACTCAGCCTCATATAAATAATGTCATATTAGCATCTCATATCTTAATCATTTCTAAATCAATAATTCATAAAAGTGACAAAGCTTCTAAAATAGATTGATCAGCATTTGCTCAGGTTCTAATCCACTCACTTAGCGAGCCCATCTTCTTGATGGGTGAAAAGTACCTTTTTTACTAGCGACAGATTGCTTACCCAGTGAGTGTATCACTAGAACTCAAGGATAAACTTCCTCCAATAATTCGCCAAGCGAGCAATTGCTTGCCCAACTAGTCCCAAATCAGTGAGCTCCTAACTTCAAGTTCGCTCAGCGAGTAATGCTCGCTCAACAACTTCCAAGATAATGGTTCCTTGACCCAAAGTTTGCCCAACGAGTAATGCTCGCCCAAAGTGTGACGACCTAAAAAAACTTCTAATTATTTATTCATTATTATTATTTTCTATAATATACTTATAAAATTTAGAGACAAAATTATACAATGACATCTAATTATACTTAAAATATTCACACACACACACACAAACACACACACACACATATACATATATATATATATATATATATATATATATATATTTACAGTATTGTATGCATCTTATATGCATCCCATTTAGTACATATTATATTTCTTACACTAGAAGAGGAAAGGAGTGTTATTTATTTACAGTTTTGCCCTCATATACTAGCTTTTCAAAGAGTGGAGGGAAAAGGTTATGGATAGGGTTCACTTGGACTGTTGAGGGTAAATAGAAGGTAACCCCGATTTGTCCTTCGATGATAATTAGTGTGTTTGGAGCAGAGAGGAAAGTAATAGTAGAGTTTACCGTTTCCTGAAATGTCACTGAATTATTCACTACATTGGTTTGCTATGCATTCCCCGGAAAAACAACCACAATTTCGGCGAAGAAGGGATCAGGCATGTTGGGAGCAAGCATCTATGGTGAGGTTATAAAATTTTGTTTTTCACACACAATCATAAAGCAAGGAAGTGAGACAAATATCACATAAAAATATATCATATCTCAATAAAATAAAATAAAATGAAAACTCTTTCAAATTCATGAAACTAGATTTTTATGATATTTTATAAAGATTTTGATTAATTTTGTAGTGACTAGTCAAGATAAATGAGCCTCATCATGAACAACAGAGTAACCCAAGAATAAATGAGTCTCAACATGGCCAACAAAGTAGCTCAAGAACATCTCATCTTGAGTACTAACTAGTCATTTAAGTCCCCAAGATCATACCTCCAACTACAATAATCAAATCTTTATTTATCATAATTTTTATTTTGATATTAAACCATATAAATGTATAAATAAATAAATAGGATTAGTGCATAACTAAAAATAAATAAAATAAATAAATAAGACTAGTACGTGACTGGAGATAAATATAAATAAATAAATAAGAGTAAATACAAATTAAATAATTAGGACCAGTTCATAATTAAAGATAAATATAAATAAATAAATAATAATAGGAACTAAAATAAGTTAAAATGATGTTAGGGACACCTCACCTAAGGTAAATAAATGTCTCCTCCCTTTACCTTAGTTCTTGTGGAAATTATACCAAGGTTGTATTAAGACTTTGATAATATGTAATTTTTCTTAGTCTTTCTTACTTCTCACACTCGCACTACTCTGCTTCTGTTTCTTTTTGTTTGTTCTCAGTGTGTCTCTTCTCCTTCCCATTTCATTTACGTCATCCTATTTATATTGTCGTTTGTAATCATTACATTAGTTTAAATTGAATTCAATTTCCTTTAGTTTTGTTGTTTCAGTTCGATAAGAATTCGTCGTTCATAGTGTAACATCCAAAAATAAAGTAAAATTATATATATATATATATATATATATATATATATTTCTACTTTTTAAACCTATTTATTTAAAAAAAAAAAAGAGAAAGTTGACAGGAAGGTTGCTAAATTTGCAAAATTCTATGGGAGCTACATTGCTATGTAGATTTTGAAATCCCTTCAGCACAAGTAAAGAATATTTAGTTATGTCGCATTCACAGTAAAGAAAAATTATATATATATATATATATATATATATATATATATATATATATATATATATATATATATATATATATATAATAAATAAAAATATATATATATATATATATATATATATATATATATATATATATTATGAATAACAATATATCTATAATTATAATAATTAGTAAGTATATAAATAAGGCAATTATAATTATAGAGATTTGTCGCAACCAAAATCGTGACGAGACGGCGAACCGAAAAAAAAAACGGGTTTAAAAAGAGATTGGAGTCGCCACCACAGTTATTTTTGGAAAACTATGGAAAACCATAAAAATAAAGCAAGTCTGCGAAAAATCAGATTTTTGGATCCGGGAGTCGGTTACGCGTAGGGAATGTGTTAGCACCCTACAGCGCCCACCCGAAGGCGGTACCTTTAATTAAAAGTGCAAAGTTGATGTGGTTTTCGAAATATTAATTTTCCCCAAAAATAATGAGACAAATAATACTAAAAGAAACAAAAATATTTTTTTGATTTTTGGGCCCGACAAGGATTGACCTTGGTCATACGTATTCTCATTAAAGATGAAAAATTAGGGTTACGCAGTTCTTTAAAAGATATTTAAAAAAAAACTAATTGGAAAATGATTTAATTTTTTTGAGGTAAACCTGACAAGGACTGGCTTGCTCCTACGTATCTCACATGGGAGAATCAAGGATCACGTAGTTCTTAAAAAAGACTTTTTGCTTGAAAATGTTGATATTTTTGTACTTTAAAAATTTTGTATTTTTTGGTATTTTTTGAATTACTTGAAAATATGTGTCACACGACGCGAGCGGTCGGACAGACA
>Ga0214543_1007330_pt1 | contig 19036 bp, 9 predicted proteins | sample CNSS2metaG_FD_160094 | JGI IMG/M metagenome (GOLD analysis project Ga0214543, IMG submission 160094) | Root nodule microbial communities from cowpea collected in UCLA plant growth center, Los Angeles, California, USA - CNSS2 | ecosystem: Host-associated > Plants > Roots > Nodule | place: USA...
AAATATATATATATATATATATATATATATATATATATATATATATATATATATTAATAAAAATAATTAAAAACAATATAAGTGTCCATCCAATCCAAACATGTGTTTAATAAGAGAAATTAATTAATTAATTATAGACATTTTTAATTTTCATGCATTTTTTAGTTCGTAGTTGCACTTACACCTCACTTACCAAAAATAGAAAGAAAAAAAAAGCCAATTTAACCCATTCTCGACTAATTCCTCATTTCACTACTTACGATTAGTATCAGAGTAAGGTTCTCGAAAGATATTCATGTTTGATTATAAAATTGTTTTAAAATGGTTGAAAACAAACTTCCTTTTGTAAAAGATACTTCTATAAATAGGCTATCTATGTTTAGTGGTGTTAATTACTAATTTTGAAAAATTCGCATGAAAAGTTGTTGATAATAAGCAGGTTGACAAACTATGGAATCAATGGACTAAGGAGGTGCAAGTGTGCACAATATCATTGCTTAGGCAATTGAAAAGTTGGTTTTGAAAACCTAGACATGATTTACAGTAATTTAACATATTGTAAAAGTTAGATGGCTGCAAAACCTTGTAAAAACTACATTATTTTGAAAAATTAAGTTAAATCTCTTTTAAAAACTTGTGCAAAATTCACAAGAGGGAAAACAAACTTAGAAGCTATTCTTGGCTCTTAAAACTACGTTTTTGGAAAGGCTAGACTGGGCCTATTTTTGAAAATAAAGCCAAGAAATTTGCTAGTTTCTTTTCCAAAAGTGAGCCAAATGATATGCTATTCATTTCTTGCAATTATCGTATGAAGAAAGGTCATGTATTTAAGAATTTTAATGCAAGAAAATATGATGTTCCTATGGGGTTTATGAAATGGATCCAAAAGGATCAAAGGAGGTTTAACTATGTTGGTCCCAATCTATGAAAGGGTATCATGTAATATTGACCTATTTTGCAGGTCATAAAGCGTGAAAAGAATAACTTATGGTACCTTAATAGTGGTTGTTCTAGGCACATGACAGGTGACAAAACCTAATTTGCAAAGTTGAACTTGAAAGATGAAGGTTTCTTGACTTATGAAGATGACAATAAAGGAAAAATACTTGGAGAGAGAATCATAAGCAATGAATGCTCATTCAACATAAAAAACATGCTTCCAATTGAAGGATTGAAGCATAACTTGATAATTATAAGTCAACTTTGTGATAATGGATTTAAAGTTCTTTTTGAACCTAGTCATTGTTTCATCTTTGATGCATGTGGTAGCATAGTGTTAATAGGGAAAAAATTCAATAACATTTACTAGCTTGATCCCCATCATACATCAAACAAAACACAATGTTTTCTTACAAAAAAGGATGATACATGGTTATGGGATAGAAGGATTTTTCACATGCATATGTAACATTTGAGTTGATTAAATAGAAAACAACTAATTAAAGATTTACCTAAACTCAAGTTTGAGAAGGAAATAGTATGTGAAGCTTGTCAAAAGGGAAAGCAAACAAAGGTCTCTTTTAAACCCAAAAACTATGTTTCAACTAAAAGACCTTTAGAATTGCTCTACATGGATCTATTTGGACCTTCATGAACCATGAGTCTTGGTGGAAACTTCTATGCATTAGTAGTAGTAGGGGGAGAATGTTGACATACATAGCTTGGATGATTTGATATTTGAAGATTTGATGAAGCTTCGATAAAGGTACATGAAGCCATTGCCTTGGAACATATTGGAACCATGCTTACATTGATGAAGATATGGAGATTTGATGTTTCACGTGTTGATCAAGCTTTGGATGCATGCTCGCTATCTGAATTAATCATGGGAAAAACAAGCTTGAAGATTGTAATTTATATTGTAGACCATTTTGCATAAATTAGATGTGTAGGGTCTTTGTTGTGTCTTTTAATCTGTTGAAATGTTTTTCAACAGGTTAAATGGTGTCTTTTAATTTGTTCAATGGATTTTTAACATATTAGAAGGTTAGTTGTTTTCGTCTTAACTGGAACTTATTCAATCAATTGATTTATTTCGTAATCGACTGAATTCACTTAAGTTAATTGAAATCAACCGATTGATTTGAAAATTAACCTATTGAATTTCGTAACAGTTTGACTATAATAGCTGTGTTTTTTGAAAGAGAGGAAATAAGACCATTTTTGAACGTGAAAACATTCTAGAAACTATGGAATTCTCTCTCTTTCGTGATCATACAGAGTGCAGCTATTGAAGATTGATCTTGGATCATTCTTGGAGCAATTTGCTTGGTGTTTGAAGCTTGGAAAAGGTGGTTGTGGTAGGCAAGGATGTGCTACCATTAAGCTTTGATCTTTCTCAAGCTTTGTGGTTTTGCTTGGGGGTTTTCCAGGTCTGCAAGAGGTGTATTGGTGTGTTGGTTTTATTCTTGTGTGATTCAAGAGTCTTTGTGTGTATTTTTGCATATTTTCAAAGTGTAAGGGTTTAAACTTTGTAAATCTTTTGAAATAATGTAAAGTCAGGCTCGGGTTTCCTTGACAAACTAGATGTAGCTCAGGTTTGAGTGAACCAGTATAAAATCTTGTGCATTGCTCTTTTCTCTAATCCTTCTCTCTTGGTTTACACTTTAAAGTTTAAAGAATCTTGAGTTGAACATCTTTTTGACATTCTTGTGTGATTTGACATTAATTTTAGCATTGTTCATGTTGGTATAACTCATTCGAATCCATCTTGACTAATCTTTCATATTGTTCTTGCTTTAAATCACAAATTTGCATTTTTGCATTTTTTCTAGTATTTTAGTCGACTATTTTTGTGATTCAATCGATTGATTATATTAGTACTGTATCTGTTTAGTGAAATCAATCGGTTAACTCTGTTTTTGATCGATTGAAAGTGTCCAGTTCAAGGCTTATAGCTTGGGTCAACGCCTAGGCCCAAATCATGCTCAAGGCCCAATACATGGCCCACATGCACCTTCAAGCCCAAGCCCATCAAGAGGCCCAATAACAAGGAGCATGCTCAAAAAGATCCAATTGGGCTTCATTCAAGATGGCCTAAACCCACATGGGCTTCTCATACTCTTCACATGGGCCAAAGAAGATGTGAAGATTTGAAGAGGTGTCTCAAAGAGCAATAGAATAATAACAATAATATTTGTCCATTGTTTAGGCTTTGCTTTCTAGAATAATAAGTCAAACAATGAGTAGTTCAATTGGTAAAATTGGGCTTGACTAAGCCCAATAGGAGATTTGGCCGTGAGCTATCAAAAGAGCCAAGGTGGACTAAGTGGAAGTTAACACTTCTTCCTACACCTCATGGATCCAAAGCATCCAAGGGTTAGGAATGCTTCCTCCTTTTCCAAGGCATCATCCAATGGCCAAGATCAAGCCTCCTTCTCTAAGCTTGATCTAAGGGCCAAGATCAAGACCCACTCCATCCAATGGCTCTCCTTTCTCATGTGTAAATGGCTTCATATAAAAGCCAAAATTTCACTCATTTGTAGACACTCTTGAAATTTTATGCAATAGATGCAACTTGAGTTGAGAGCACTCCTCCCTCTATTGCCTTTGAGAGTCACCACTTTCTAGAGATTTCCTCTCTCTACCTCTAGCCACCTTCCTTAGGCTAGCATAGATTAGGAAATCCTATCACCTCTTTTACCTCCCATTACTTGCAAGTGCCTTCCAACTTGCCTCCATTCCTTCATCCATTTCTGCTGCCCATGGAGCTCTTCATGCACCTTTGGAGCTCCACTAGTACTGCATCTGTTTAGTGAAATCAATCGGCTAACTGGTTTTGATCGATTAAAAGTGTCCAGTTCAGGAATGTTTGCATCCATACTTGGTGGTTGATTTGATTCAATTAAAAAATGTTTTAGGTTTTTAAAAGTTACCTTATTTTTTAACTAGCCAATTCAACACCCCCCTTCTTGGCATTTCAACCATTTCAAAATTTACAGGGATTTTCTCAATCAGCTTCAAGAGCTTAACGTGTCCCAAAATGAGCATCATGCATTTTGTAGTGCAATGTTTCAAGACCTTGATGATCAGATCCACAATGTCAATGACCTTCTCTCCATACTCTACAACAATGATAATCCACGAAATGATTGACAAGGATGCTCTTAGGTCATGCCACTAACACAAAAAAAGCCCTATAACGTCAACCATATAACGTCTGCCTAGAAAAAGTCTCACGTTAAAAATGATCGGTGGTATTTTTGTAAATTATTTGACTTTTTAAACGTCTGCCCATTCCAACACAGACGTAATTTAACGTCTGACCCACAATACCCCGACGTTATGTAAAAATTAACGTCTGAGCTCTCTGCCCCCGACTTAATTTAACGTCTGACCCACTCTGCCCTGACTTAATTTAACGTCTGACCCCCTCTGCACCGACGTTAAGTAACGTCTGACCACGCAGCCCCGACGTCTATTTTTGGGTTTTCTCTGCGTGAAACGTAGAAACCCTAATTGTTTCATCGCACCACCAATTTTTCACAAAGCTTCTCCGCCGGCGACCACAATTCCGAGCTCCTCCAAGTAATTTTCAAACATTTTTCACCACCAAACTTGTTTGGATTTGATTGTGGATTGATTGTAGCCGTTTTGAACCGAATATTTTCTGTTTTCATCCCCATTTGCAGTGTTTCACGATCCTTCCCATAGGCGACCATTATTCTGACCTCCTCTAGGTGAGTTTCAAACATTTTTCACCACCAAACTAGTTGGGATTTGATTGTGGATTGATTTTAGGCGTTTTCAACCGAATATTATATGTTTTCATTCTCATGTGCATCGTTTTGAGATTATTTTGCTTGTTATCTCTTTTTCATAGTATGTATATAATTTCTTGTATTTTTTTAGTTGCAATTATAATTTTTATCTTAAACTATTTTTTTATAGTTTTTTCTGCCTATTTCTTTTTTAAATTGAATTTTTATAATAATATTTGTAAAATTACGAAATAAAATTATATTATTGTTATTTGTAAAATTGGACTAATTGTATTTGATTTTTTAATATTATTGTTGCATTGATTTTTATTTTATGTATGTAGATTTATTATGGATTCATTGTTGAACAAGGTCGATCTTCCGTCTATAGATTCATTGAAACTCAAACCATTCAACCTTCAGGAAACTCACATGACCACATCAAACTTTATTTGCAAACATGGATGGTTGAGTCAAATAGAGAGATCTACTTTGCGCCATACATTGATGCGTAAGTGTTTTTGCTAGTAATATTTTATGAAGTATTATTAATTATTTCTGCTAGGTACTTGTGATTGATGATAGGTATCATTGACACTTATGTGTCATCATTCCAAGACACTGCACGGTTGTATGGTTTTATTTATACCATAGGAAGATTCCACCTGCTTTGAAAAACATGTTACAAGAGTAAGTATTACGTTTTTTCAATCCTAATCTATGTATCTACTTAGTTATAAAAACTAAAATATGTTTTATGTTTCCAAAATTTCATTAGAATTGTGGGTAAGCCTAGAGGCCACCAACTTAAAGTATTATATCCAAAGGTTAGAACTCATTCAGTTTAAAGTTATTAATTTATGTATGTCAACTTATGACTTTGATATGTGTTTAGTTTGGTGTTATTTATATTGGTTTAGAATATATGTTGAAACTTAAATGTTATTAGATATAACTGTAACTCCAGAATTGTGCTGAAATTATTATGAAACTGTTCTGGGAATTTGCTGATTTTCAGGTATGGGAATGTTGTAAAAACAACCAAATTTAAGAAAAAAACAGAGCAGTTTGACGTCTGGTGGTGCTCTGATAGACGTCATTTAACGTTTGAGCTTACCATGGCCGACGTTTTTTAACGTCTGTCAAAGCCCAACAAAAGTCAAACTGCCCTGTTTTTTGGCTCCATTTAGCACGAAAATTGATGTCTGCTGCTTTTGGCCCCGACATTGGATAACGTCGGACCCCTATTGCCCCAACGTTAAGTGACATCTGCTATCTTTTTCGGCCTTATTTTGACGTCACCCAGTATGACGTCGGTGTTTGGAAGACATCAAAGGGCGAAAATATCGAACGTTAAAAGGCTTTTTTGTGTTAGTGTGCATTGCATTTGCCGTGTTGCATTCATGCTTTTCCTAGTTACTGTTAGTTTTAGAATCAATTGTTTTAGGTTTTAATCGACCGATTATATCAGTCTTTATCAGGTTTAGTTCTATTTGTTTTTCTTTGCTTCTGCTAGTTGTATGTTGTCCCTGATAGTTTATATTGGTATAATGAATGAAAATTTTACTATTTCCCTAAATACCCAATTAATTGCCTTAATTCGATGAATTGAAATGGGGAGAAAAAAATAAGCTACATATCATGAATTAATTAAGATAACTGGAATTGGACATGAATTGATTAAGATAACTAGAATTGAACTGGAACTTTAATAAGATCTGAAATAAAACTACAATAGTGATAGGGGAGCATGTGTTCTTGTATACTTTTGCTTGTGTGCATATATGTATGTGTATTTTTGTGGGCAAAAGTTATTTTAGGGTTTCATAATGGATCTTGCCTTATCAATTCAATTCGAAGAACATTTGATATTGGCTTCATCAAATCCTAGGGAGATTGTTAGCACAAGTGACCTTGGTGCATGGTTTTGGTGAAGCAAGTGCATGAGATCATATGTGGTTGATGAAGAATTGATGAGATTCGTTGATGATCAAATATAGGACTTGGATTGGGATTTTCTTTTGCTAAAATATCTCAAATATCTTTAAAATAATCATAAATATTATTTACCTTTATAGTTGTTATGAATATCTAAAAGTATTTGGAGAGATATAAACTATTTGACAAATATAATTGGTTGATAATTTCCAATATAATTAAATAAATTAATTGTTTAAAGATATATGATAAATTATCACCAACTAATATTTACTTTAATTTTCCAAATCATCCCTTTGCAATCTCCTCTAATTATCTTCTAAATAATCTAATATCTTTAAATTATATTTGTTTATTGTGGAGATCGAAAAAGATTTTAGAAGATCTTGCCATATTTAAAAAGATTTGGTGGTTATTATCTTTTTATATTTTATAATATAATTAAATAAGATAATTATTTAAAAATATCAAATAAAATATCTAAAGATATATTTTTGTAAATTATCTTTTATGATAAATATTTACAAATTATAAAGCCCTTTTTATGGAAAAAGATAGAGAAAATCGTAAGGTCCAATTTTTGTTGCTCATTCCCTCTTCTTGACTTAGCCAAACTTCTTCACGTTTTCAAGATTTTCTTGCCTTCTTCATGCAATGCTTGGCTTAAATATTTTTTTATGATTTTGATTATTTATATTCTTGGATTTATCTTTAAGGTGTCATGAAGCTTTAATCTATTTATTTTCACACCTCTATGAGCTCAACTTAGCTACAATTGCACTAACACACCTCAAATATCCAAAAAATATTTGTGCAACTAAAAAGCTATTTTTAACATGTTTTTGTATCTTATGTTTAATAAACCAAATTATAAGAAATACCAATCAAATCACTCTTTAAGCACAAAAATTCAATGAAAACCCAAAATTTAACATTAAATAAGGGCAAAAATACTCACTCATTAATGAGACTACTAGCTCGTTGGGTGAGAATGTGCTGTCAAAAACCCTAGTTTTGCGAACGAAAAGGCCCTTCAAATACCAACAAATATTTATTGGAATATATAGGCCTCAAATGTTTAAAGAAATCCTTAAAACTTAAAGTAAGCACAAGGCCAAAGAACTCCAAAAATAAAAATTGAAAACACAAAATAACAATTGAAAATTAAATTGCAGATACAGACTTTTCGAACAATGACATGAAGCCCATCAACATGGATTGCCCGACGAATTTAACAATATATAACTCAAAAATAAACTGATAGAAGACTATCCATGGAAACCATACAAGGCAAATTAAAAAAGGAACCATGGCAATTCAAGGAGCCTATGACAAGGTCAAAAATTCAAAAGATGGAAGAACAAACATCTTCAAGACTCAGATGATACAAGAAGCTGAAAATCCTCAAAACATCAAGATCATAGCTTATGGTTCAACTTTAGCATAAATCATTGGGCCTTTTTAGTTGGGCCTATTTTTTAGCATCACTTTTAGTTTAGTTTTTATTAATTTAGTTATTGGGCCTTTGTAGGTGGGCGTATTTTTTATCTTTTAAGGCCTATAAATACCAAGATCTACAACACTTGTAATCACTTTTGAAGTCTTTAATAAAGTTATTTCATTAAAGAGAGAATTATTTTGGTTCTTAGCTTACGCCTTAAGGTTCTTATCAAAGACATGGATCTTTGTGGCGAATCTTCCTTGACATATCAAAGACTGGGATCTTTGTGGCGTTAGTATTATTTGTTCTTATCAAAGAAGGGGATCTTTGTGGTAAACCTTCTTCAGACTTATCAATCTTATTGATTGTGGCGTCTCTGTTATCAATTCTTATCAAAGAGGGACCTTGATGAGTGCATATTTTTGCCTCATTTAGTCTTTAATAATGGAATTTTAATTGACTTTTGTGCTTAACAGATTTTATTAATTGGAATTTATGATAATTAGGTTATTTGAGCCGATGTGATAAAAATGTCTTAAAAAGTGAATTTTTAGTTGCATAAATTATTCTTGGATATTTTAATGTTTGTTGGCGTAGATGAAGTTAAATTTAGTTCATTAAAGGTGTGAAATTGAATTGTTCTAAGTTACAAAATAAGGTCAAAATTAGTAAATTCTAAAAGAAGTTTACAAGGAGTTGAATGCACCTTTAGTTTTTACTCATACACTCCACCTTTCTCGGGCCACTCAAAACCTACTCCTACACCTCCTAATTTATTAACTTTCACCAATTTTAAACTCACTAAATCAATCTCATTTAGATGTTGTAACATCCCGGCCAAATATTACTAATTTAAATAAAATAAAATAGAAATGAATACAAACTCGCATTTATTATTATTGTCTTTCCCAAAACCGTGGGAAATTTAAAACATTTATTAAACTCATCCAATTAAACCATAGTATTCTAATAATCCATACTAGTTCATATTCCAGTAAAAATACGATTTACAAAAATCTGAAAATAAAATGATAGTAAACTTCCATAAAAACCTTTGCCACGCTAGTCCCTCTTGGACTCTATGCCTCACCAGCATCACTTGGAACATCATCTACTCTAGTGTGACAAGTCACATGATCATCGCCAAACACACATAAAAATATAAACGTATAATTTAATACATAGAAGTTCATCCAAAATTACTTTATTTCAGTCAATGTTTAACTAAGAAACCTTACTGCCCTAAGGTTTCCAACCCACAATTTCTTGACCATGGACCGATGATATATATGTTTCCACGAACCTGCCTACTCGTGGTCCTGCCTCTACGAACCTTCCCACCCGTAGTCCAACACACGAAATCTAACAAATACGAACCTACCCGCTCGCAACAGCCCTCAAGTGTGAGCACGAAACATACGAACCTTCCCGCTCATCATAATATGAACCTCCCTGCTCACATTATCATGTGTTCACCACCAGCCATGAACCTACCCGCTCATGACACAGTCAAGCATCTCCTGATCCAAGTCCATATCTCAACACATTAAAATAAAATTAAGAAAATCACATTGCCCTATACAAGATACACACTCAAGCTGGTCTTACGGATTTCAATGCTTCAACGAACCTGCCCGCTCGTGGTCCAACTCTACGAACCTCCCCACTCATAGTCTAACTCTACGGACCTCCCCACCCATAGTCCAACACGCGTGATCCATCCAACTACGAACCTCCCCACTCGCAACAACTCTCAAGTGTGAGCACGAAACATATGAACCTCCCCGCTCATACTAATCATGTGTTCCAACACCAATCACGAACCTATCTGCTAGTGATACGGTCAAGCATATCCCAGACCAGACCCAACACAACAAACTATGCAATCAAGCATCACGCACAACCGTAATTCTTACACCAAAATTCTTAAGAAAATTTATCATCATAAAACAAAAAATACTGCAGTAATGCATGACATATTTCGCAATCTACAAACCTCAAATCGACGATCCGACCGATCAACAAAAATAATGGCATGTTACAGACCAACTGTCCCAATTTGAGCTTAATCCAACGATTAACAAGTTGGGAAAGTCAATTTTACTACAACTGCATATATCAGAAAAAAGAAACTTAGTTGCCCAGCGACAAATAAACTCGCCCAAAGACCACCCAATGCTTCCAAAACATGAAAAACAACATGAAATATAATAGTTTTATGAATCTTTAGACCCTCTAACTTGGAAATACACCAAATAGCACTGTACCACACTAATTCACACTTAACCATTCACAAAACTTCAAACCATACCTTTCAATCTTCCATTCTTGGTGCATTTAATATCACCGCATCAAAGGTTCAATCGACTAACTAAACAACTACGAAAGGAAAACTGCGTATAAAACTTACACTCAGTTAGGCCATGCTATAATGAGAATTCATTTCATTTACCATTAAGCACTACAACCTTTAATCCCAATGTTCTTTCTTTGCTTCACACCTCAAATGTTCCTGGTAAAAACTCTAACTTCCAAAGCCTTTTAATACCAAAATGTATAAACCAAGGCCACATTTAAGAAAACTAATATCGGAAACTCAAAACCAATAACCAATGATTTTATCTTTTAATAACCATGTACAACTTAACACGTACTGCAACAATTTTGAGCCCACATAAATTACTAATTTCATATACATAATAATTCTACCACTTAATTAAAAAGATATTCAATTTGCAATATATAAAGTATTGGTGTTTTATATTCTTGCGTAAATCAATGTTTTCACCTTAATATAAGAATTTCTATATAATATCCATATAATTCTTCACATCATTGCCGCTAGAAATCAATTTCTAATTTTATAATACTATAATAATATAATATATTTTTATCATACATTCAATTCATGTAATAATTCTATAATACCCATACAATATGCTCACATATAATTCATAAACTTTACTCATCATAACCCATTCTTCCTTAGATTAAAGTTTCACTGCTGATACCCATTATTAAATGTCAATATCGTAAGATATCTCTAAATAGAAAAGAAATTAAAGAAATCGTTGCCTCCTGATGATAGAAAAATAAGGAAAATTATAAATAAACAATTTTGAGCCACCATGGATAAACCAAAACTTGCACTGTGTAACAAACAATGGATACGAGAAACCACCATAAAACCCCGAAAGAATATCCACACATCCAACACTGATTCTCATACATCATGCATCAGAATAAGAAACGAAAACAGAAAACAAGGTCACCTCCCTTTACTTGGAAATCCTACTCTAATTGTTCTCTTAGTGTTCTTCTTTGTACCAAATTTGTCCTACCTTTGGCCTCTATCCTTGGACACTCCTTTCAGCCTTCTAACTCTCTCTTAGGTTCCATTGTTAGGGTTTAGAAAACTCCCTTAGTCAACCCCACGAAAATACTATGTTTCCTTCACTAATCCACTTCCTCACTTAACTTTTCAACTCAAAACTAATTAATTTAATTAAAATAAAACAAAATTAAAATAAATTTAATTATTTAATTTTGCCCTTAATGTCTAATTAAACCCCTTGTCTACGTCCAGATTCATAGAACCTACCTCCAACTCTTCACCTACCTAAAATGTGACTAAGGCTAAAAATAAAATATTTGAACCCAAGTCCTTTCATAATAATGGAATGTTCTCAACCACTTGAACTAGTATTATTCCTCATCTTCTCTCTCTACATTATTTAACTTAAAGATTCCTGCCCTCACATTTATTAAATAAATATTTATTTATTTATTTTTCTCGAGTCTTACGGATGTTGTCACGTGTCATGGTCTAACATCTTCAAATTTGTCAAGAGACACGTGACATTTATCCACCACTAAAAATTTGAGCTAATGAGATGCTGCCATGTCATCATCTTCAACCCCTAATTCACTCTAAAAGCAACCATGGCAGCAACTTCATGATGCCTCCATTCATCTCATCGGCAAGCCAACACACTACATGCTAGAAACCATAAATCTACACAACGATGGAAGCACACACAACATCCGAGAGGAGAACGCGAAAATTGCACCACCGCAAAGTGCAGATCATCCTTCATCCTTCATTGCCCCAACCGTAGCGTCTGGAACTCAATCGTGCAAGCCAAAAAAATGAATATGCATTGCGTGACCGTCACCAAAAATCACAACAATGTGAGCCTCGTCGGAGCATCCCTTCACCATGTTTGAAGAGGATCTTCTACCACGAGTAGCAAGCCTCCACAAACCTACAACAACCACATATTCCAGAAACCTGCACCCTCATGTTGTAATAACCACATGAAACCCTAGAAGAAGGAAAGTCTCATTTGGGAGAGAGAGAAATCTGCCACGTGTAAAAGCCTCATTGCATAGTCAATAGCTCAAACAACTAAAGTTTGGTAAAATATCCAAAACTGATCGAAACAAGAGGAGTTAAAGTCCAAATATCAATATATTTAGATTTATCTGCAAATTTGGACTACAATTGCAAAAGGATGAATTTGGAAAATAAATGTAAATATTAGTGGGTGATAATTTATCAGATATCTTGAAGTAATTAATTATATCAAAAAAATTACCAACCCACTATATTTGTCAAATAGTTTTAAAATTGGCTATATCTCTCCAAATATTTTTAAATATTCATAACTACTATAAAAATATATGATATTTATAATTATTTTAAAGATATTTGAGAGATTTTAGCAACAGAAACCTAATCCAAGTCCTATATAAAGAGACTATGGGAAGAAAAATAGAGAAGCTCGAAACATCGAAAATTAGGAATCCTTTAGGGGAGCCTAATTTCTTTCTCTCTTTCCAATAATTAAGACTTTACTTTGATTAAAGATAATAATCAAAGTAATCTTTAAATAATCAATGATGAATCTATTTTGAAAAAGCAGTGAAGTCAATATATTTTCTTTATCATCATTTTTTATATCTTTTTATCTTTATTTTCTTCTACTATTTTTTCCAACATTATTTTATTTGACTAACCCTTTTATATAGTTTTTATAATAACTAGTTGGTTAGAAATCAATTCCGTATTCGTTGAGAGATAACTTTCGATTACTTTCTCCTTTCTATTTTGTTGACTACTTTCTTAACAATACTGCAGTTGTTATAGATATGTAATACTAATTTGATCGCATCAACGACAACGTTATAATACCTCTTTGTGGCAAATCTTCCTTTGACTTATGAATATATATGCTAGATTGTGACGTATTTTTATTATTGTCTTATTCCACATTCTTTATAATTATAAAATTATAAACTCTGATTTATCTTGTCTAATATTTGTTATTTTACAGAATATATTCAAATTCAGAAATGATCATCATTTTTTCAATAAAGGATTATATCACTAAGGAAGGGTAAACAAAAACAACAAGATAATTAACGATATTTTCAAACCAAGGCAGAAAAGAATTAAAAATGGTATACAAACTCTCATCGTGAAAGTCATCCAAGATTGGTGAAACATAGTAGCTTGCTTAATATGGCTGAGGTAGTTTGCCACAAAATTTGTTCTTCGATCCTATCACAAATGTCTAAGTCAAATTCCTATAGCCAAAGCATACATCAAATTAGTCGAAGTTTGGATTCTGCCTTCTTCAATAAGTACTTTAAAGTTTCATGGTTAATAAACACGAGAACCAAGAAAATATGATTTGAATTTATGAAGAGCAAACACAACGCCATAAGCTCGTTCATGATGGTGTTGTAGTTTACTTGGTAAACATCTAAAGTCCTGGAGGCATAGTAGATTACTCTCGGCTGCTTGTCAATCTTTTGAGTTAGGACAACACCCAATGCATAATTGGATGCGTAACACATCAACTCGAATGAGGCTATCCAAACAAGTGCCCCAATTTTTATTACATTTTATTTTAATATTGTATGCGTTTTTGTTTTGCACCTAACATCGACCTTTTGTTTTATGATATTATTTTTCACTATTCATAAATATCTAATTTTAAAAATGATAAAAAATAGTTTTTCTCATTTCTTTTAGTATATGTCCGGCCGCACGCGTCGTGTGACACCAATTTTCAAATTTATTTTTTAGAAAATTTAAAAAAAAATATGAAGAAGTAAAAATAAAGAATAATTTTCTTTGTTTAATTTTAGTGTCTGTCCAGCCGTTGTCTGTAACACACATTTCTAAATAATTAAAAATACCCAAAAACATAAAAAGGTTTTCAAAATTATAAAAAAATAAAAAATCAAATCAATAGTTTCTAAAAAGTTCTTTAAGAACTATGTGATCCTTGATTTCCATTATGAATGAAAATATGTAGGAATGAGGTCAATCTTTGTCAGGTTTACCAAATAAAAATTAAATAATTTCTAAAATAGATTTTTCATTATGAATGGAAATATGTAGTAACAAGGTCAATCTTTGTTGGATTCACCAAATAAGAATTAAATATTTTCTCAAATAGTTTTTCATTTAGAATTACGTGGTCCCTGATTTTCCATTTTGAATGGAAATATGTAGGAACGAGGTGTCAGACCCCAAACAAAGTTATATATTTTTGTTTATTTTTTAAAAGTTTTTTATTATTTTTGGGGGAAATTAAATATTTTGAAAACCACATAATGGTAGTCTTAGGACGGATGTTGTAAGGTGCTAACATTTTCCCTATGTGTAACCAACTCCTAGACCCAAAATCTAGTTTTTGCAGACCTTGTCTTATCTTTTCGGTTTTTCCGTAGTTTTCTAGAATAAACTATGGTGGCAACTTCAAACTCTGTTTTTTCCAGTTTTATCTTTGGTTTGTCATCTCATCGCGATTTTGGTTGCGACACACACCAATCTCCCTTGCCTTTTATAGCTCCATCCAAAATCTTATCCAATCACAAGTGTCACATGTCACTTAATGATTTGAAAAATATTTTCTATTAAGGAGCATAATGCAAAAATGGTTTTAACAGTGCAAGTAAAACGTTCCTCACAAACTATTCACCATTTCTCCACTCATACATCGACATGTGGCACATTTGGATCACATGACACCGCCAACGCTAATTACTTTTAGTGCTCCTGCAACACGCATACATCCAACAACACACCTCACTTCCATCACCTTCGACAACTCCCATGTTCTCCCTTTTCATCATCCTTCATGCATATTCACAACAATTTTTCACCCTCAATTGATTTTTATTCATCACATTCATTACACTTGATGGAATTCGATTTTTTTTAATCAAGGCAAATTTGCCTCCAAAATTACGAATCTGGGCAAAATTACAAAAATCGAAATGGGCAAGTCGTGTAGGCCCCACACAATTTCATTTGAAGAAATTGTACTCCCCTATACGATTTTTATTGGGTCAATTGGTCAACTCTAAAGTTGTAAAGGCCTAAGATGACTTTCATTGTAATCGATTACAAAGTGGACATAATCGATTACAAAAGTGTATATAGTTTGGTTAAATTTACTATGATTAACCTATGAAGTTCTTACTTTTAATTGAGAATGTACTTTAGTTAATAGTGAGAATGACAACAAATTAATTGGAAATTTACATTGATTAATTTGCAAATCTACAATGGTAATTAATTGAGAAATAATCTTTAGATAACCAATAATAGATTTATTTTGAAAGAGTTGTGCAATCAATCTATTTTCTCTCTATTGTTTATATCTTTTTATCTTTTTCCAATTTTATTTCTTTGTTCCTTATTTTATTTGATTAACCCTTTTGTATAGTGTTTATAAGAACTAATTTGTTAGAAATCAATTTCGTGTTCATTGGGAGACAATTTCGGGTTCACTTTACCCTTTCTATTTTGTTGCCTATTATCTTAGCAATACTGACATTACTATAATTTAGTAGTATTAATTTCATTGCGTCAACAACAACGCGGGGTAACCAATCTTTTCCATTCTTTTTCCATCAAAAGCCAATCCATAGAGAATCACTAGCTCATCCTTCATTAGTTCACATTCAACACTTCCATTTTAATTAGATGAACAATCAACATCACTCTATTTCTCCATCCTCAAACAACAAATAAACAAAATACAGATAAAAGCATAACAACCAACATCCAAACAGAACAAAGAAATAGGAAGGAGGAAACAATCATTGTCAGCATCACTGTGAGCGAGTCGGAGATTCAAATAGATGACGACAAAGTCATTTTGGCAACTTCGCCTAGTGGGAGGAAATATGGCTAGTCATGATGTTAGTGTCGGGAGTCCCTTGCGTAGAAAGAAATAGAAAAAGGAGTCACGTTCTCTACTTTAGGCAGCACTGGCGAGGGCAAGCGTTGGCGGTGATGTGGCTGCCACACCGCGATCCAAATTTAGCATGTAGGAGAAGAAGTCATTCTAACTAGACCATGTGTTTTCCCACATCTATCTATAATACAATTAAAGGTAGCACAAAGTGCAAAAAATTCTACTCAACCACAAAAAGCATCACACAAAATTTAACCAGAAATGGAAATTTTTACCAACTCTACTTTTGTGACACATGGTGCTTTATATGGGTGGCACGTGTCCAAATTTTTGAATTTTAAAAAATTTGTCTGATGCACTAACCTCATTCTCCAAACGGTTCATCTTCCTCTCTCTCTTGGCTTCATCTTTTTTTCTCCCCTACCATAAAGTGACCTGCAAAAAAAATCGATAAATTAAAACTCTCAATTAATACTAATCATAACTTTCTCTTTCATTCCCAACTTTTCTCTCATCTTCTCTCCTCAAACCCTAAATTTTTTTGCTCCTAACTTTTCTCTCATCCTCTGCCGCTTCAAACCCTAATCTTTTCACTCCTAACTTTTCTCTCATCCTTTGTCGCCTCACTCTTCCTCTACAAGCAAAACCCCATTTTTCTTTCTTCACTCTCAATGTCTCAATATCGTCTTTGTCTCTCTTCTCACTGTCTTATCTCTTCACAAAAAATACTAATTTTCATTCTTTGCCCTCAGTCTCTTCTCACCATTTGAACTTCTAACTTTTTCTCTCATACCTCTCACGCTCTCTTCCACACCACTGGTTTGTTTTTTCTTCTCTGCTGGTACAGGTTTTGGTTCTGGACATCTCATTTTATTGGGTCTCGAAGGTTTAATCTGCTGGTACAGGTACAAGTTTTGATCTGTTTTTTGTTTTTGTATAATTTTTTTTGTTTTTCAAATTTTGAGTTAGGGTTTGGCTTTGCGCTTTGGATTTCTCTTAAGTTCTTTTCTCTCAGGTTCTGGTTTTTGTTCTTGCTCTTCTTTTATGTTTTCTTTTTCCATTTTGTTGTGGCTCTCGATCTCTCTATTTACATGGTTTATGTTTTTTGTTTCTTCCTCTTTTTGCTGACATTTTGTTACATTTTTTTCTTCTCAATGTCTTCACCAAAATGGCTTCTGGATTGTGAAGCTTCTTTATGACATGAAGCTTCTACTATTAACTTAGTTTTTGTTTCGAGATATAAGATATCTTCCAGAATGAAAAGAAAAATATTGAAAAATTCTTGAAAGACAAAGGCAAAACTCTCAACCAAAAGAACAAAGTTGGTTTTAAAAAGATTTGGTTTTTAAAAGATCTCATTTTTATTATTCTACGATGGAGTTTTGTCTTCATCCTTTTGACATTATTGATGCTCTTATAAGATGAGTTGAAGAGGAAAAGACACTTGAATGGTTAGTTTTCATTTTTTTTTCTCTTTTCTTTCTTTTATTTTATCTTTTGAATGTTAATTTATCCACCTCCTCTTCTTTCTCTTCTTTTTGTATCATTTTGGGCATGGTGGTAAGTTTCAAAGCTTCATCTTTCATTCTTTACAACAGGTTTAACACCTTAAAGTTTTAGTTTTTATTATTGATCTAGGATTTTTTTCCGTCAGGTTTCTTTCTAACTATAGATGTATCATTTAAGGTTTTCACATCTTTGTCGTCTACATCCTTTGGACAATATTGGAGCTCTTAGAAGATGAGTTGAAGAGGAAAAAGGGACTTGAATGGTTAGTTTTCAGTTTTCTTCTTTTCTTTCTTTTCTTTTCTGAATGTTAATTTATCCACCTACTTTTCCTTTTTTATTTGGTTTGCAACCTTTTGAGGAGTTTTCACTTCTTGGTGTGCAAATTGTTATGTGCAATTTTGTTTGGTTCATTGATGAGTAACTTTTGATACTTATGGTTAGTGTTGGCAGGTAAGGATTTTTTTCTTTTTTTGGATGTTATTCCTGCTATCAGAAGATGGAGTTGAAGAGTAAAATGGAACTTTAAGGGTTAGTTTTCGATTTTTTTTTCTTCTCTGATTGTTTGTTTGAGTGTTTATTGTTTCTATTTATTTGTGTTTCAAATGAATGTTAACTTCATTGTTTTTTTTGTATATCTGAATGGATTTTTCATTCCTATCCATCAACTCATTAATACATCTTCTTGAGCTTCTTTATTGCTCTATATCATTACTCCATATTAACTCCTATCTCTGTAAATATATTTGGCAAATACAGGATCAAACTGATTTTGTCTTTGGAATCTTACATAGTGAAATTGCTACAAAGAAAATGGCTATTTGTTTTTTAAATTTGATCACGCACCCAAAATGGTAAGATATGTATTTTGGTCCAAATACTCCTATAATTCTCTCTTACACCCAAAATTATTTTACTTTTAATTTTTTTTTGGTTTTTTTGTACTAATTTAGCAAAAGCCTAACAAAAATCAAAATTTCTCATTCTAAACATTTTTGAATTCAAAATTTGAATTTCATTTATTGCATCCACATCTCTATGGCACCTTTGCAGCTGATGAGTGCGTATTTTTGCCCTCATTTAATGTTTAATTATGGGTATTTAATTGAATTTTTGTGCTTTTGATAATTTCTTATTCTTGGATTTATCTTTAAGGTGTCATGAAGATTTAATCAATATATTTCCACACCTCCATGAGCTCAACTTAGCTGCAGCTGCACTAACACACCTCA
>Ga0214543_1007336_pt1 | contig 19014 bp, 10 predicted proteins | sample CNSS2metaG_FD_160094 | JGI IMG/M metagenome (GOLD analysis project Ga0214543, IMG submission 160094) | Root nodule microbial communities from cowpea collected in UCLA plant growth center, Los Angeles, California, USA - CNSS2 | ecosystem: Host-associated > Plants > Roots > Nodule | place: USA...
TTCCTCAGCAAGCAAACCAAAAATACCATGAGTAGGTTTCTTAATCTTCTGTCATCATATTCTGATCAATGTATTGTAGGCAACAAAATTTTCTCATATTTCTGTGGGAGATTTAAGAAATGATTGAATTTTAAAATGGTAAATTATGCCAAGGTTTAATGAACTATAGGCTAGATTTTACGGGTTAGATCCTTCCTTAGGTGTACTCTAATGTAATAAAACAAAAACCCCTCCTAGACATGGATACATGGAATGTTAGACAAATCATTTGGTACTCTGGTCTGCCAGGTTGTTTGTATTGTAACATATGAACATTGTGACAGGTTGCTAGAAAGTCTAATGAGTCCAGACGTGAAATATACTGTAGCTATCACAGCATTTTGGGCCATTGAAGCAGTGTATCAGTAGAGCTTTTTTTGCTGCATTGCTCACTGTATCAACATAAAATAAATTTCAATTTAGATTTGGCTTGGGCATTTCATTAAAGTTTTAAGATTTGGGGAGTTGAAAGGAGCATGGGCAATGATTGAACAAGTTAAAGGTTTTCATATTCAGTTTTTTCTCTTCTTGGTGCAAGTCCTTTCCTTCCAACAACATATTCAGTTGCTTGGCATTGGCTTAAAAAGTGAATTAGAGGTACATTGCTTTTTTGCTTATTCAACATTTGAATTTTATTTTTTGTGATGGTTATCTAAATAATGCAAGTGTATTGATTGTTATCTTTTCCATTAAACTTCAATAACATTATTTATTACCTTCGATTCCAGATTTATCTCTCTACACAGTTTTAGAGAATACATTTTTGGTGAATACTTGAAGAGAAGGAGAAGAAATCTTGCACATCATTATAATTATTGTTGTTATATATTTGCAGTGTAACTTTTTCTAGTTTTATTATGATCTTCATACTCCAAGTCCAATCTATGAATTATGTTATGATTCCTCGATATAATTTATTCTAGTTATGGAAGTTGATTGTTTTCAAGATTATTTCTACTCTCTTTTTTTTTTGTATCAAATAGCGTGTTCATAAGATGTAAAATATAAAATATATTTTCTTTTATAAAAAAATAAAATGTAGAATATATTTAATTAAAACTACAAGAAATATTTTATTAATTAAATTGTAAAATATACAGATTTTAAAATAAAATTATATTCAAATAAAGAATAAAATAGCATCATTAGGCTCCAAAGAGTAATTATATATTGTTTAAAATTTATAAAGAGTTTCTTGCGAATTTTCTTGCAAAATTATTGGTAGAAAAAATATACTTACAAATTTATTTTTGCAGGAAAAATTACTTGCGAATTTTTTTTGGCAAGAAATTACCTGCGAATTTAAAATATGCAAGAAAATTATTTGCGAAATGCAAATTTGCAAGAAAAAATACCTGCAAATTTTTAGTTAGATTTTTTCGTAGGAAAAATGTTTGCGAATTTTTTTCATAAAAAAATTTGCAAGAAATTTCCTGTGAATTTTTAAATTCCACGATAATTAATTACCCATGAAGGTATTACCTACCGATCAAAATTCGTAATAAAAATGGCAGGAAACTCTTTTCCTACAAATTTTTGTAGAAAATTTGCAAAAAAATTCCCAAGTAATATTAAAAATTCTAGTAGTGACTTTTAGAACATATAGATTTGATAAATTCTCACAAACGAATGGAAGAATTTGATGTCCTTTAGACTTAGAAGTGTCTTTGACTGAGTTCTAAGTTTCCTCTCAGTTTTCCACACAAAAGAACCCCCTTCTTTTTTTCATTCTCGACACTACAACCATAATGAGGAACTGTTTGCTCGTTGGGCGAGCCTGAGCTCTCACTGGGCGAGAAATAATCTTTGATTCACTTCTAATCACTACAAAAATTCTCATATTACATGAGATTTTTTTTGCAAATTTGTTAAAAAAATTGCAAGAAAAAACTTTTTCCTGCTATTTTTTCTAAGAATCTTAATTGACAAGAAATTCTTTCGTGGGTAATTATTTCCTACAAAATTATAAAATTCGTAAGTATTTCCTACAAAATTTGTTGTGAAAAGTGTTTTATACAAAATATTTTGTAAAAAAATTGGCAGCAATTTCCTGCAAATTTTTTTTTTCATAACAAAATTTATAATTATTTTCTACAAAAAAAATTTCAAAACAAAATTGAGAGGAAATATAGATTTTTTTAATAGTAAATTGCTCTGTCTCAATCTTCTAGTTGGACGAGATAATCTTGGCCGAACTCTCTAATCTTTCCTTTTCCTATACAATAATCTGAAGAAAATAAAAAAATATACATAACTAAAAAGAACACATAACACTTCAACATCTTTTCATAAACAAAACACATTAATTCAGACAAACAATAGAGGTTAATAAACATAAATTCAAAACAAATGATAGAGATTAATAAACATAAGTATTAAGTATTTATCAAACATATCACATAATACTTTAGACCATGATTTTATATGTGTTGCTTTTAGATTTAAATCACATTTATTAAATTGTTATTTTATATGAAATAAATTCTTTTAATTTTGTATAAATTTCTTACACTAGACTTTAAGATGAATTTTAAATTACATCGCTACAAGTGAAGCATCCAAAATTTACCTGCATCCCTTCCCCCAAAAAGTATTGAATAGATAATAATCGTTCAGTTAAATTACGAAATGTTAAAAGGTACTCATAATTTTTATAATTAGATTGTTGGTGCACAATAACACATTCCTCTATTAGCAATAAACAAAACCTTACATATGCAAAAGCAAGTTGCTTTTGTTCATTGGAAAATTAGTCAAACAATTGGCTCCATAATAGTAAAGAATATAATGAAACCATTGAATAATCGGTCAATAAGGTCACAACAAGTCAAATATTCACTTCATCATTTGAAACATCTTTCACTACAATGTACATGCAGTGGTACATTGATCACACTGTATATCACCATCTCAACAATCTTTCGACAACAAGGTCAACTTATTTTTAATCCACTTCTATTGTTATTACTTTACTTATTTGAATTAAACCACTATTTTTGTAACAATATTATACGTCACAAGAAATTGCTCAACCTCCTACACAATCCTATCATCAGCATGGTAGGTGTTTTTCTTATTTTCTTCAACATCCACATCAATCTTTTAGTTAGTCTAATATGAACCAAATTCGAATATGTGCACCATCAGCCTAACATCTTATTTTACTCCCCCTAATAATAAGTGTCATCATTTTACACAGTATTATGTTCAAATTAATACATCTTCCTCAAATTATTTACAAAATTTCTCAAGTCAAATTACCTTCACTTAAGGCAAATCCAAAATATTACAACATATCTAACCAATAAAATATAATAACTTATACAAACCTAAAAGCACAATTAGTAACGGAAGTCGTTATCCTCCTACACGATGTATGCTCTATAGAAGTTGTGCGTCCCTACCATGAATTCTTATCTCATATTGTAATTGAAAATTATCACCACAGATCACAACTTCTTCATTAACACGATTTCCAGGAAGCCGTGCCTGTGGTTCATGATTTCTAATTTCCATATACAAATCAATACTCATAAGGAGGACACACGACTTAAAAACAGACCAATTTACTCAGAAGTAATATTCATGTTGCACAATTTCTAATTTTAAATTATATAGGTATTCTTTATTAGTATCTATATACTTTATAAAACATTCCAAATGTCCTGCTTATTATTATTTTTATTCTTTTTGTCAATAAAAAAAAAAACTTTTACTAAGAACATCCACTCACCTCAATAATAGTAAACACATAAAATTTAAATGTAGAATTGATGAAAAGTACAAATACAAGTCATGTTTTTATTGGTTGTGTTTATCTTTAAAAGAAAATCATTATCCGCCACGAAGATCGCCTAGGTGATACCTAGCAATCTTCTAAAGAAATTAAATCATACACATTACAAAAATAAGTATTGAACAACATTTTGTAGTTTACTATATCAACCCACTTAAGTATGGGACCCCAGTTTGGGGAATCCAATTGTCCCCACCCAAGAAGTTAGAGACGGTGAAATTGGATGCATCTGTGGCATTGATAACATGATAACCGGGCCAGGTGACTCGGTTGGTAGTGTTAGAAGCAGGTCCTGTGTTATTATATTCTGCATAGTACAAGGTACTCAATGCAAAATCACCATTCCATTCATGCCAACCTGCAGGGTTTATCAAACTGTCCATAAAGGACTGCATTATAACTGTCCTTGAATATTCCTTCCATGGCCTCCCAAGGTAGCTTTGCACGGTGCTAACTACTGGAGCCAAATCATCAGCAGCTTTGATAGTGGCATTCTGTATACAAGTTCCTGTGTTTTGACTCGGATCAGTTCTTCCTTGAGCTGTGATCGTGTTGAATTGTCCTTTCAGAGGGAGACGAGAATAGATATTGCAGTTTTGCAAAACAACAGCAGCATTTCCAAATATGAAGTCAACGGTGCCATATATGTCACATTCTCGGTAAAATTGCCTCAGAGAATGTGTATACAATGTATCTTGATACCCTTCAAAGCTGCAACTATAGAATGTGGACAAATCTGCTCCACTTCTTAGTGCCACTGCTTGACCCTTGCTCGGTCCAGCACTGTTACGGAAGGTTATGTTAACTGCTACAAACCCTTCAGCCACCACAGCTGCAATTCCACATCAAGCATATGTAATTGAAGATAGACACGTAATAAAACAAGAACAGGTTTATTGAAAGGTTTACTAGAGTTCATATTGGATCAAATGTGTTTTCAATCTCTCTACATGTTTCAAAATGTTATTGTTGACCCTATACGAATGAAAGATTAAAACATATTTGGACATTAGTCATATAAAAATGATGTTATATGAAGGTGCGTGCGAATTATTTTTTCTTACCTACTGTTGCTGAGTTGAATGTTGTAAAGTTATCTCCAACACTGTGATTGCCCGTGATGATTGTCCGATTGATTCCATCTCCAACAAGCATTAAATACTTCTTGCTTTTGGCAATGGATACATATTCCTGGTACACTCCCTCGGTGATTAAAACGACGAAGTAGCCATTACCAGCAACTGTGTTGTTTGGTGCAGCAGCAATTGCATCGTTGATAGTGATAAAGTTTCCGCTTCCATCTTGACTAACAACCACGATGTCACTAACCACAACACTTCCGCCATTATCAGTGGTTAGTAGTTTCCTCCCATGGTGTCTAGCAGAGTCATAAATAGCACGTACTCGATCTGACATGACCAGTGGCAATTGACCATTTTTGAAATTCAAATGTCTTCCATTTTGGGGCCACGATGTCATGATTTTCTTCTCAGGCACCCACCCCTTTATAAACAAGGCCAACGTAACGCTGTGAAGCTTCAAATCATCAGAGAGAGATGATAAAAGTTCATTCTTCACTCTTGCATCTGAAGTTGTACTCTGTAGACCTTCTAAGCATGTTTGTTGGTTAGTCAAAACGGCACTGAGATAGGTTTCAAAATCTTCAGCTTGAGAAGTGGGAAGAACACCGCTAGCTTGGCTAGTAGTGGCATAAATGTTTGATAAGTATTCAAAGTTTTGCTCAGCAAGGTACCGACAGTCTTCAAGAGCACCAATAGTGTATTGAGACAAAGACAAGCTACCTTGAAGATACGAATCCACCAAGTAAAAGAACTTGCGTGTCTGGGACAAGGACTTTTGAAAAGAAATGCGACCATAGTCGAAGACGTTGCCATTTTGATTGGCAAGCACGGTTTTGCTACAGTAAGTAGGGTCTACGGTGGACCCGCAAATGGTTTCAGGGGGAACAATGGAGGATGAACTGGTATCTGCGACGGAGAATGAGAGCATATAAGAAAGAGAGAGTATAAGGACAGAAATGTTCTTAAGAGCCATTTTTTTTTTTAGTGAAGGATTTAGGTTTGTTGTATAGTAACTAGGGATGACCATAAGGTGGTTGGCTAGTTGGGCTTATATAGAAGGAACAAACATATTTTCTCATTGTAACAATTAGCTAGTGAGAATGAAAGCTTTGCTGGTTCGAAGTCAAATGAAAGAATTTGTGTTAGTGTTTTTGAGGTTGTTGTTGCCATGGCTACCACGAACGCAGTCAACTTCCAACCTACTACCATTTTGAATCTTTTTTATTGGAAGCTTAATTAGGAAGCATACATTAAGTTTAATTACTGCAAACGTGCATGCATGCAAATATTCCTTTGGATTATATTTATTCATATACATTGCCATATTTGGGACATGGTTTACTTGGGACATGGTTTATTTGATACCTGCGAGACAATTAAATTTGAGTTTGTCAACTCAGTGGTTGGTTTCAGGCATTCACAAGATACAGAAATGGAGAACGGAAGATAATGACAAAATGTGGATGCTCTCTGAGAAACAGATACTACCATTTCTTTCCTCAGATAATTTTTCACAAGTAGTAGCACACTGAAATCAATTTTTTTTCCCTTTTATAGGTAACATTTTTAACATTGTTCTATGAATATATTGTAAAGGACATGGGCCATGGTTGGAGGTACGACGGTTATGTCCGCCATAGAAAAAAATTGTCTACTTTTTAAACTCAAATCTCAAAGAAAAAGTTATTTGTCAAAAATTAATAAGTTTTAAGAAATGATTAGAATAACATTAAATTTAATATAAAAAAAGAAGATTTAAAGATCAATTAAACTAAAATTAAAAATATCCAGATTGGTTAAAATTTAATCTATTAAGACAAAATAAAAAATATAGACACGGAGGAATGTTTGGAGGTTGAATACTCTTATGCAAAAGTTAAGTCTACTTCAATTATTTTATCAGTTGTTTATTTAGAAAAAAGTCTATTCTTGCCACTAGAGCCTTCATAGGTATGGTTTTATTTTCTGATAAATTTGATTGTGTGGGTTTTTCTATATCATGAAAATTCTATGCACTACTTCTTTTACCAAGCAAGCTCAATTCAAAATTCAATATTTTTTACTTTTATTAATTATTATTAAATATAATTCAACTAGAAATTCAATTTTTTTAGTTATAATTGAACTCAATTTAATTTAAAATCTAATTTTTAATTATACATTATTTAATGAAATGAGTAAATTATATTATGATACAAATCAATTTCAAAAACTTTCAGAATGACCATTTAACCCACGAATCTTTGCTAAAGTAATGCTATTAATGACCAATTCCTGGATGCAATTGCTCTCACATTTATATATTTTTTATATCAAAAATAATATTTATGTAAATATTATCCGCAAATAATTCTATTTTTTTATTTTGTTTTATTTTCTATTCTTATTACATTACATCCAACTCCTGCACTCCTGAATTTATAGTACAAAAATAATTGCTTACCTTAATTTTTTTTCCTTAATGGAATTATGCATTAAGAAAATGCTTCATTAGCAACCAACCAATCTTAGTGATAAAAAAGTGTTAGTATTATAGTAATCAATTTACAAAATAAAAAATTTATTAATTACTAAAATAGTTATGAATAAAAAATTATAATTGGTCTCTAAATTGATTTTTAAAATTTAGTTACCAATGTTTTATCCACAAAAAAAAATTGGTCACTAAACATTAACTACCAAGGCTTTTGCTACCAAAATAATTGGTTTCTAATTAATTAGTGACCAATTTAACGAGTGACCAATTATAAATTTTTACTCATAATCATTATTTTAGTAGCCAATAATTTTTTATTTTGTAAATTGGTATCTAAATTAGTCATTAATGACTAACAACTTTTAATCAATAAAATTGGTTACATCTTGAATATTTCCTTGTAATGTATATATCCAAATCTAAAAACCTAATTATATCCTGAACATTCAATAATGTTCTAAAGCTCTAGTTACTTTGTAATTTATAGGAATCAAAGTCAAACTTTAAATTTTATGAAAGACAAAATTAAATTTCAAATTTTTTTTAAGGACGAAGAAAAAACTTAATACCTAGGAAACATGTTAAGAAAATCCATTAGTCCCAATAACATTATGTTATTAAAGTTAAACTAATAGATGAAAAACAACCCATTTTATATTTTGAGGGGTCAAAACTAAGTGAACTTTTGGACAAGAAAGAAAATTGGATTTGTTTTATTTCAGAGGAACGGAAAATACATTCTTCAAAACGAAACTAATGAAGAATTTTGTTTCACTGTTGGGAAAGAAGATCTTGATTCCAAGCGTATAAGATTCGTCCAACATGACTTTTTAATGTATTAATATTTGGGACAAAAGCTTGGGGAAAAGCTTCGGTACAAAACATGTAATATTGTATTGAAGAATGCAAATGGAGGAGTTTGGTCGTATTGGGCCCAATAATCATATGGACTATAAAACAAACAGATATATTGGCCCACAAATCGAGAAGGTATGAAGTTCATTGATCAGCATGTGCCACCGGTCCATGTGGCTGACCACCATTGTGCACGCTTCGGGTAAGTGCAGTCGCATGCACAGCAAAAGTTCTGCTCCTCACAGTAATCATCAATACATCTCCGACAACTATTTTGGTCCACAAGTTTTAAACACACTGCTTTGGAATGCAACACTCTAATACCCGTTTTGATTTTTTTTTTTTTTCACTTTCTCAATAAAAAAACATGTCAAATAAATGTAACTCCGTCGACCTATTATTTGTCCACTGATTTTATTTGACTTAAGCCACAGCTAGGAAGTAGAAAAACATACCTATTCGTGGTACTTTTATTTCTTTTACTAATAACAAATAATGCTCTTGGTTATTGTGTTGAGGAAATTAAAATATCTTTACAATATTGAAGAGCAAATCTTATAGACGTTATGGCATGAAACTTTTACCTTAGTGTTTAAATCAAGGATTTAAATAATTTTAAAAAATTAAAATATTTAGTGATTGAATTACTCGATATTAAATTTTATTTATTTTTTAAATAATTAATTTGAAAAAAGTAATTGAATTATTTTAAATTTTAATTTTCTTGTTTAGATAAAAAAATTAATTTTTATTGAACTCAATTTTACTCTAATTTAACTTAGTTCCACCTTCAATTTAGTATGACTTATCTTGACTTTTGGTTCAAGTCGACCTTCGGCACAGCTCGACCTTCGATCTGGTCTAGCTCAACTTTCAGTCCGACTTGATCTAGTTTGACCTACGATTTGACTTGGTTCGACTTACGGCTTGGGACGACCCGACTCGACCTTCAAACCGGGTTGGCCCGACTCGACCTTCAACTTGGATCGACTCAACTTGATCTTCGGTTTCGAAAGGCTCAACTCGACTTTCTATCCGATCTGAATCGACTTTTTAGATTTGTAGACTTTTTTTTGTCTTAACCGATGAGCAATTCCAATTTCAAATTATAATATTTTAGTTATTTGAAATATATTTTTAAAATTACTTAATTTTAATTTTCTTTTAATCGTCTGATCCAAATATATCATTTTCTTTAAAAAAAATTAAAATTTTCAAATAAATGAATTTCTTTCATAAATTATCTCGTCGTCGAAACACGCACTTAAGGATTCTACTCATCAAGTGCACGTTTCAAGCTAATTTGGTATATTCTTGAATGAAGTTGACACTGTGAAAATAACTCTTTTGCTACAATAAATTAAGGTGTGTTTTATAATTCAAAGCTTCAGTGGTTGATGTAGGAGCCAAGATGATAAAGGGTCTCACGCATAATAACACATTGCATTCTGGGGAGTTTAACAGAGTGAGTGAGCATGAGGTCCATGTCACATTAAAAAATGTCCAGTTTCACACTGTGAACGTGAGACACCCCACTCCATTTTACAACCCAACCACTCTATTTATCCACAGCATGCACCCTCCTACAAGCACACACAAACTAAGTCACCATGAACAACTTCACACTTGCATCCATTTTGACGGCCATTTCTGCATTACTCTTCTTAGCAACTTATTTGACTAACACCCCAACAAGAGACACACAGAAACACCTCCATTTCCAAAAGCACATACAACTAGCCCAATCCACGTGCCAAGGAACACTCTACCCCGACCTATGTGTCTCAACCCTTGCCACATTCCCAGATCTTACCTCAAAATCTGTCCCGCAAGTCATTTCTTCCGTGGTCAACCATACCATGTACGAGGTAAAATCATCCTTCTACAACTGCACCACCCTCAAAAAGAAGATCAGAAACCTCAACCCACTTGACCAGAGAGCCCTCGACGACTGTCTCAAACTGTTCGAAGACACCAACGTGGAGCTCAAGACCACCATCGATGATCTCTCCAAGACCACCATAGGGTCCAAGCGCCACCATGACTTGCAGACTCTGCTCAGCGGAGCAATGACCAACTTATACACGTGCCTCGACGGCTTTGCTTACAGCAAGGGGCGCGTCAGAGACAGAATCGAGAAGAAGTTGCTTGAGATATCACATCACATGAGCAACTCCCTGGCCATGCTGAAGAAGGTTCCTCAAGTGAAGAGAACAACTTCGAAATCTGAGGTGTTCCCCGAATATGGAAATATGAAAAAGGGCTTCCCCTCCTGGGTGTCCCCCAATGACAGAAAGCTTCTCCAAGCGTCTGTGAATGAAACCAAGTTCGATCTCGTCGTTGCCAAAGATGGTACTGGCAATTTCACCACCATAGGGGAAGCACTCGCTGTGGCTCCCAACTCCAGCACAACCAGGTACGTAATATAAAGCCTTTTTTACGTGAATATAAGTGAATAATGTGACTTTAAATGTTGATTTTGTGCATCATTGTATTATGTTTATTCTCACATAAGATTGTGAAATGTGTTTGATGGTAGGTTTGTGATACACATAAAGGCGGGGGCATATTTCGAGAATGTGGAAGTGATTAGGAAGCAGACGAATCTGATGTTTGTTGGAGACGGCATTGGGAAGACAGTAGTGAAAGGCAGTAGGAACGTTGTGGACGGGTGGACAACTTTTCAATCAGCTACTGTTGGTAGCTCTTCTTCTTCTTCTTCCTTCTGCTAATATTTTGGATTAATTTGTTAACTTCTAATTAATTGGTTTTGAAGTTAATTTGAAAGAAAAGAGAAAAAGAAAAGAAAAATTAGGGGAGGCTATAATCACTGTGGTATCTAGTTAGATTTAATCAGTAGTTTTGTCACGTAATGGTATACCCTGCTATGTCAAAGACAGAGAAAAAATCATTAGGAAAGGTTCGAACAAGACAAACAAAATGGCAACTTGATGATGAACCCATTTAAAAATTAATAGTAAATTAAGTTGGGTAGGTGAGTTTGCAGATAAATTAGATGATATAGGAAATGATTTTAAATGGTTTGAACAGACACCGAGTGGTTGGGTTTGTGAAGTGAGGGGGGTGCAGTTACAACGTGCATTGAATTGAAAAGTAGCGTTGTAGAGGAAGGAAGCAGACGCTGATGCATTTTCTGATGCGCTCTGCTGTCCTTAAAATTCAGATATCACAGACTAGTGTCGGCTATATAACAAATCCTTATTAATGTTACGACAATTTGTAATTTAGATTCTTGTCATGGAACTAGCAAAATGCCTTTTTTTGTTGGTTTTGAATGTCTGAAATAGAAGTAGGGAAATTTGAAAAGATAAAAGGCTTTGCCGCTTAAAGTATCGGAGGAATCGGCTTTCCCGTGAATGAACATTATGCTGAAAAGTGATAGGTGATGGGTCCATGTGAATTTGTGCTATCCTTCATTGATTTAATTATGAGCATATGATAATACAGATCCTTTTTTAATTAATTAATACAATGCTTGTTTTTCTTCGTCGTTACTTTCGTCAATTATTATTCCTTTTCTGGGAATAACATTAGAAGACTCAAATTTGTGTTTTTCAGTGTTCCTGTCTAACTTTCAATCATATAGCAATAAATCCAGTGATATCAAAATCTGGGTATTATTTGGATATCAGTTAATATTTTAGATGTCTATACCATTTTTCAATTAGATCTGCTTCATAAGACAACAGGGGTTAGCGTGTAATTATTTTAATTTATATTTCACGAAAAGTAGAGTTAGCAACAACATTCTTGGGTCAAAGTATAAGGTCCACATGTCTATCCACGCCCAACTAAAAGAGCATTCTATTATTCTGGATCGCCATAATAACACTCATCCCATTAGGTCCACTTTCCTTGCTATTTCTTCTATGCTTTGCCTTTGCTTTTCTCTTTTTGCTTTTAACAAATGAAAAAGGCTTTAACTTTTTTTCTCTAATGTTGAATTGTGAATGATGATGATCCAGAATGTAATCCTTACAGCTTTGACATTTATGGTATTTTGCAGCTGTTGTAGGAGAAGGATTCATAGCAAAGGGTATAACTTTTGAGAACTCAGCAGGGCCAGACAAACACCAAGCAGTGGCCCTGAGAAGTGGTGCTGACTTCTCGGCTTTTTTCCGTTGCAGTTTTGTTGGGTATCAAGACACACTTTATGTGCATTCCCTACGCCAATTCTACCGAGAATGTGACATTTATGGCACTGTAGACTTCATTTTTGGCAATGCAGCAGTGGTGTTCCAAAACTGCAACTTATACGCACGCAAACCAAACGAAAATCAGAAGAACTTGTTCACTGCGCAAGGCAGAGAGGACCCTAACCAAAACACTGGCATATCCATCTTGAACTGCAAGATTGCAGCTGCTTCAGACTTAGTCCCTGTCAAATCCTCCTTCAAGAGCTACCTGGGTCGTCCATGGAAAACGTACTCAAGAACTGTTTATCTAAAATCTTACATGGAGGATCTGATTGACCCAGCAGGGTGGTTGGAATGGAATGACACATTTGCGTTGGATACACTGTATTATGGAGAGTACATGAATAAGGGTCCAGGTTCAAACACAAGTGGCAGAGTTACATGGCCGGGTTATAGGGTCATAAACAGCTCCACTGAGGCAACCCAATTCACAGTTGCTGAGTTTATTCAAGGTAGTGACTGGTTGAACACCACAGGCATTCCATTCTTCTCTGGTTTGAGTTGAGGAATATATTCACTTGTTGGCTCAGTTCGTTGAGCTTATATATGATAAAGATGTTACACATTCTGGTTTTAGTATGACAGGTTAATATGATTCTCCTGCTTTCATTCTCTGTCTTAACAAAGGTACAGCATTGTTCTCAGTCCTCAGCAATAGCTAAACCTGAGAGATCACGAGAATTATAACGTTTACTTGTATTATTATTACTTAGTTCTCATTGTATAGGGCTATAGGCTATGATAGCCCCCTCACTATGTATCCAAAGTTTAATCTTGTAAGGGACTATGTTACTGTTCAGTAAGTGACTATAATCCCACTGGATATCCCCGTTATGTACTAAATTTCTTTTTAGAAAAAAGAAATGCAACAATGATGGACCTGAAATAAAAATCTTTGTTTTTCTTAAAGAAAAATAGTTATATGTTTCTTTAGAAATATATTCATGTAACTTGTGAGAGATTATGAGATATGAAATTCATTTATTAAATAAGAGAAGCATTGTGAAAAAAAAGAATACCAATTTGTATATCGAATATTTTAATTTTAAGCAAATATCTTGTATAAAAAAAGGGTTCTTCAAAATAGCTTTACGAATTCTCAATTAGAACTAAATGAATCAGTAAAGTTTATATCACATGAAAACAAGTTATCTATAACTATATATATAAAAAGGATTATTTCTTTTTGTCCACATTCTATAATTCTAAATTTATCATTTTTTACTATTTTTTTTTCTCCTCATTCTGTATTTTAATATAAAGGGATTGTTTTAGTTATTTTTACATTGAATTTATTTACTACAAGTGTCTAAATAATATGCAATTTTATTAATACTAGACACTTATCAAACATTTGTTGACATTTTTGTCCTCTAAATAAAATAAAATTGTATTAATGATTATTGAGCTTAAAATTCATTTAATATAACTATTAACTATAGACTTCTGTAAAATTGAATGCTTATAATGGCTTTTTTTGTATTTCTAGGTCCTTTTGACCATCAATTTGTAAAATAGGGTCTGTTGAAATTTTTTTGCGAAACAGGATCAAGTCCTCATGGGGGAGGACGACATTAAAGGTGAAGTCGTCCTCTGTCGTCCTCCCCCAACCGGTTTCATTTTTTTTTTTTTGAAAAAGCGATGTCGTTAGGATGGAGGCTTGTTTCTGCACATTTGAGATTGAAGTCGTCAGGATGAAGGCCAGTTTCACTTTTAGTTTTTTTTTTTTTTTATTTTTGCATTTTTTTTTTTTTTTTTTTTTTTTTAATGTAGCATTTTTATTTTATTTTTTTGGCTTAAATAGTCATTTGGTCCTAGTTTTGGTCAAGTTTTTTCACTTTGGTCCTACTTTTGGAATTGTTTTCAATTTGGTCCTGCTTTTCATTAATTTCATTCAATCAGATCCTTTTCGTTAACTCCATCTAAATAGTTAACAGAACAATGACCAATGTGGTTCGTTTCTGTGACGTGGAGTATTGTTCAATGACGTGTCCGTTATTTTACTGTGTTGGCCTTTTAATTTTAATTAGAGAGTTTTAGTGTTTATAATTTATGAAATTGGGTTTAGGGATTCTTCGTGGATTTGAGGATTTCAGAGGCTGTTCATGACCCACCATCAAAGATTGCTTTTCGTTCTGTGAAGATTTATTCGCAAAGGGTTCTAGCTGTTCATCGCAGAGGTAGGGTTTGTATAATTTTGTGATTTAGGATTTGTTTAATTTTGAAAGGCCAATATGGGGGTGAGCTATTAACATGAGAGTGTGTGAATGAACTTGAAGAGTATATATGATCTTGGAGTACGAAAAGTGTGGGCATTAAGCACATTGCCGCTTGGATGCTTACCTGGAGGTAGAACTACGGCTGGGGGCCATTGAGATTTTGTGCCTAACTTGCGAACATTGAAGTAGCTATTTGTTTATGTTGTTTAATTCTGAATCAACAAAAATGAAACAAACCCTAAACCACAAAATTATACAAACCCTACCTCCGCGATGAACAGCTAGAACCCTCCGCAACCAATCTTCACAAAACGAAAAGCAATTTTTGATGGTGGGTCATGCACAACCTCTGAAAATCCCCAATACAAAGAAATCCCCAAATCCACAAAGAATCCCTAAACCCAATTTCACAAATTATAAACCCTAAAACTCTCTAACTAAAATTAAAAGGCCAACACAGTAAAATAACGGACATGTCATTAAACAGTGCTCCACGTCACAGAAACGAACCACACTAGCCACTATTTTATTAACTATTTAGACGGGGTTAACGGAAAGGATCTAACTGAAGGAAATTAACGAAAAGCAAGACCAAATTGAAAACAATTCCAAAAGTAGGAGCAAAGTGAAAATTTTGACCAAAACTATGACCAAATGACTATTTAAGGCTATTTTTTTATTAATGCCAACGGCTTTGTCATACAATTTTCAATGAAGCCGTATTTAATGCAAGCGACTTCAATTAACTGAGACCGGTGCATGTCAGGACGACTTTGGTTGGCAATTAAATGAAACCGTCAAGTGGCCTAGCGACATCAATTGGTTTCAATTAATTGAAACCATCAGGTGGCCTAGCGACATCAATTGGGTTTCGTCCACATTGATGGTGACTTCGCCTTCCCCAGATCACTGACGCATTTATTCTAATCAATGTTAAAATATATTAATCTTTATTTTTATTTTTATTCCAATTTATTATTATTTTTTACCACTTATTGTTTCAAAAAAATTTAAAAAAAAAACAACCATAAAGACGACTTTAATGTGGACATGACCAGAAACCAGACTCATCCATGACGACATCGCTTTTTCAAGAAAAAAAATAATGAAACCGACTGGAAAGAGGACGACTTCACCTTTAATGTCGTCCTCCCCAATGACGACTTGATCCTGTTTTGCAAAAGAAAATTCGAGGAACTTTTTTACAAATTTGAGAGACTTTTTTACAAATTCGAATTACAATGGCCAAATTAAAAAAAAAAAAAAAAAGCCGCTTATAATTTTTCTTAACATGCACACTAGTTAGCAGGTTTTTCTTCTTCAACTGATAGCGATACAAAATCCTTTATCTCGAACTTAAGCTGCCTTTTTGGATGTTGTACCACCGATTTTCATAAGCAGGTTTGTATTCACCTTCCATCTCCTATTTAACCAATTATAATCACCTACAAAACATAATATTCATGCATTTAGAAATATAAGCAGGTATATAGAAATGTAAACATATTAGTGCCCAAAGTTCTAATCACAATAACAACGTATTTCACAAACCGTCACTCCCGGGTTTCACAATATTTTAGTTGCTTTTCATCATATCTCTCTTGAAAAGTTTATCTAGTTTAGATTTTTTATCTTTTTATTTTTTTAACTTAAAGCCACTCAATGCATTAACTTTATTTACATTTTAATTAAAATTAAAATTTAATTTTTTTAGGATTGAAAAAAAATAGATTTTTTTAAATAAGTGAGCCAACTCATTTAATCCACCAACCTGTGGTGGATCAGGCCGAGTTAGATTTTTCTCAGCTTGCAAATAAATGAGTCGGGTTGGGTTGGTTCACTAAGAGGCCAACCCGCGGTGGGCCGGGTCTGGCCAGGCCGAGTGGCCCATTTTGACAACTCTATTTCCTGCCATGGGGAATCCTGCTTCATCCTCTAGTTAATCGCTTCCCGTAGGTTCTCGTCGCCTTTCTCCAGGTTCTCGTCAACTTTCTCCGTATTCTCGTGACTTTCTCTAGGTCCTCATCAACTTTCTCCATGTTCTCGTGGCTTTCTTAAGTTCTCGATTTTTTCAAGTTCTCAGTTTTCTCAAGTTCTCGATTTTTATCAAGTTCTCGGCTTTCTTAAGTTCTCGGCCTTGTCAAGTTCTCAGCTTTCTCCTTCTCGACTTTCTCGTTCTCGGCTTTCTCAAGCTCTCCAAACACTACTACTTTCAAGTTGGACCTTCATAAGTTTCATGCCCATCTTGAAAGGGAGTATCAAAGATATCATATATCTCTTGATTTTTTTATTCTATTGTGTTATTATCAAATATTCATGTCTTATGATGATATATTAGGTTTTATTTTTTTTCTTTTACATTATGGGATATTGTACTCTATATATTGAACAAGTTTCCACTAGATCAATATGAAAGTTACATTTTAGTTGTTTTTCATCAAACATATCTTGTGCATATTTTTCCTTTCTCATGGCTTATACATGTCTAACAAAACCAAGTACCACTCTTCCATCTATATTGTTCCTAATTACTGATTAGATACACTTTCGCATTCTACTATTGGTATTAAGGACTTCTCTTAATATTTGGGAATAATTTATTGTGTGGATGGTTTGATGTTTCTTATAATCTATTTAGGATTCATAATCTAACATTTTCTTCTTGTATCTCATAATTTCTAACTGCACCCAAAACTAAAAGTGACTTGAAAACCATCTGTTCTAGAAATATTTAAAACTAAGATTTTTAGAATTTTCAGAATATAATTTCTAGAACATAATCTCTGGAACAAAATTTTTACAGAAGTATTTGTGGAATAAGTTCTTCAAAATATATATTTATTGGAAAAAGTTTTCCAGAACCAACTTTCCGGAATAAACTCTCCAAAACCCATGAAATACATTTCAGAATGAAGTTTTCAAAACAAGTTTCTTTTCAAAACAAACTCTTTCTCTCTTCTTTTCTCACTGGAGTGGAGAATGGGGATGTAACGAAAACAACAACAATAACAACAGGCGTGATGATATTTTGAGTGATAGTTGATCACTGCATCAACCTTTGGAATGGCCCAGTTTCCTGAACATGCAATCTTATGGGCTTTGATGGTTATAAAACCTCATAACTTGGGGTCTTTTTTCCTGCACCTCCAAAATTTCTTCTACACCTCCAAACTTTCTTTAAATTTCCAAAATTTTTTTTGACCATTTAAAGAAACCCGCAAACACCACACCCCCAAAATTATGTTGACTTCCGGAAGTCAAAATATATGATTTCCGAAAGTCAAAATATATCATCGAAAGTCGATTTCTAGAAGTTAAAATATATCACCGAAAATCAACTTTTGGAAGTCAAAATGTATTACCGGAAATCAACTTCCGAAAATCAAAAATTATCACCAGAAGTCAAAAAATATTCCCGAAAGTCGTCTTCCGGAAGTCAAAAAATATTCTCGAAACTCGACTTCCGAAAGTTAAAAAATATTCCCGGAAGTCAACTTCTGAAAATAAAAAAACATTCTCCGAAAGTTGACTTCCGTAAATAAAAAAAAATTATTTTGAATATTTTTAATTCTTTTAAAATTTATATTTTTAACTTTTAATGATTTTTTTAGTTTATTATTTTATTTGCTTTTTATGTTTTCATATTTCTTAATATATATTTTTTTTAAAATATTAATATCTATATATATAATTTTATTTTTATTTAATATACTAAAAAATAAATATAAATATAAAAATAAGTAAAATTTAAATAATATTAAAATTTAAATAAAAAAACAAAAGAATAAAAAATTTATTCTCGCTTCATTTAATTTTATTTAATATTTAAATTTTTTAAAATAATTAAACTTTAAATTAAAAAAATTAAAAAGAAAATATATATACAAATATATATATATATATATATATATATGAATATATACGTTTTTTTTTTAATTTTTAATTTCATTATTTATATATTATTTAGATATGTTATTTTAAATATGATTTTTTTAATTCTTTTTTGTTTTTATTAAATTTTTAATAAATTATATAAAAATAAATTTAAATTTAAAAACATAAATATATATATATATATATATATATATATATGAAAAAATTTTAAAAATTTAATTAAATTAAATATTCAAATTTTAAACAAAATTAAAAAATTCAAATAAAATATAAAATACTATACACATAAAATATATAAATTAGATAATTATAATAATATTAAAAAAATAAATAAAATTAAAATTAAAGTTAAAAAATAATTTAAATTAAAATAATAAAACTTTAACTAAATATATATATATATATATATATATATATATATATATATATATATATA
>Ga0214543_1007338_pt1 | contig 19011 bp, 5 predicted proteins | sample CNSS2metaG_FD_160094 | JGI IMG/M metagenome (GOLD analysis project Ga0214543, IMG submission 160094) | Root nodule microbial communities from cowpea collected in UCLA plant growth center, Los Angeles, California, USA - CNSS2 | ecosystem: Host-associated > Plants > Roots > Nodule | place: USA...
ATATTAATATCAAGAGAACCCGAGATTCTACATGATAAAAGATTTAGTTATCAAGCAAATTCGAGATTTGACATGATATTTAAAATGATTTTATAATTTTTATTTTTTATTATTATTGATTTAGAAAAAGAATTAAAAGTCTGTGAAGGAGTGTTTTGATTATGAAGCAAGTCCGAGACTTGACATGATATTTAATACTTATATAAAAGAAATAATATAATTTTTTATTTAATTTTATTTATTTATTTATTTGATATTATAAAATTTTGTGCGTCATTAAAATCGTATTATTCTCTAAAAGCATTATTATCGGGAATATTTGCTTCTATTTAAAATAATACATTCCCAGACTCAACGCAAAGAGACACATCACATAAGTGTAAATTGTAACATCCCAATTTAGTAGAATAATTCTAATTTATAGAACGCCTCATGTTTATAGTATAACATAGAGCACCGACATAAAGTATATTAGAATTAACCTTTTTACAGTTATCCCAAATTATACTGGAATGGAAGCTCAAAGACACAAACATAATGCCATGAGAAGAATCCAAACACATATTAGATTAAACTGGAAATTTGCTCAAAGAGTAAGAAACTACAAAATAAAACTACACAAGAAGAAATGCTCAACAATGAGCAATAAAGGATCTAGGAAGCCTAACTACATCACAGCCTCCCCGCCAACATTACGATCATCAAGAGTCTCCACATCTGCTCACACCAAGGATTTGGTGATCATTCGCAAAAGGAAAAAGCCAAAGAAGAGAACAGACACAAAGAGAAAGGGTAAGCTAGAGTAAAACATTTAACATGTTATTGAGCAAACAAATTATAAAACAGGTTATAGACAAGCAAAGCAACAAGCACGCAAAACATGTGAAAGCAAACAATTAAAAGACTTTCTAACTCAATATCCGGATCATACTCTTGATATAGAATTCTAAAGGAAGTATGAGCCTGTGCTGGCTTCTAAACTCTGCAGAGTCTAGACGCAAGGGGTTATCACCCAACCACACACAGGGTTAATCCTCTAATGTCTTGGGCCCAATATGTCCCAAGACTAGGACCTCCTGCCACTCTCACCACATAAATCGTTATGCTCTATGTGAGCGTGAACGATTATTAGAGTTCAAGATACCTTCCTTTATCTAGACATCTCCTATATCAAGGTATACACTAACCACCATCACCAAGAGTTTCCCTTGAAACTATTTTACCAACAATTTTCACATTTCATCTCAATCATTAAAGTCTTATGCCAATCCACCACCAATCAAACAAGTCATGTTTTCCATTTCATACTCAACATAACAAGATTTCATTTAATCTCATACTTTATAAATGCATACCAAGAAATACATATATCACAAAATAGTATTCATCCCAAATAAATGAGTGCCAACATTTAAGTACCTTCAATTCCATACAATCAAGCACAACACACAACCATAATTCTTACACCAAAATTCCTAAGAAAATTTATTATCACAAAACCAAAATCATTGCAGTAATGTGTAACACATTTCTCAAGCTACAGACATCTAATCGACGATCCAACCGGTCAAACCATAAAATAGCATGTTGTGAACCAAATGTCAAAATTTGAGCTCAATCCAACGGTTAATGAGTCGAGAAAGTCAATTTTACTAAAACTTCGCATATTAGAAAAATATACAGTCGCCCAACGAGCCAAGGAAGTCGCCCAGCGACTGTGTGACGCATCAGATTACGAGAAATGACATCAAACATCACAGTTTCATGAATATTTGAACCCCTAACTCAGAAATATACCAAAACTAACGTTTTCCAATCATTTAAGCATAAAACAGAAACGAAAACAAAACACATATTTCAAAAACGTGAAAAAAGACCTAGCTTCCCTTACCTTTTTAAGCTGAAAGCTACGAATAGGATGTTTAGTAGAGGAGCAACAATAACCAAGCAGCTTAGGAAGCTGAAAACAGAAGTATAAGGGGACAAAAATGAGACCAAGGTCAAGAGTTAGGTGAAACCAAAGCTTATGAGCTAAAAGACGAAGTGAAACAAAGACTGAGGGGATTACTTACTTGGAAGGAACTCGTAACTTAACCCATAGAGAATGCTTGCTAAAAACCCTAGCAGAGCACTTTGGTGGAGAAAAGAGAGAGAGAGCTGATTTCTAGAAATGAGACAGAATGAAAGGGGTTAGGGGCTGGAAAGGGGTATTGGGTCCCCCTAATGGGCTAGCCTTGAGCCCAAGAAAAGGTCAGGCCCAAATCACTTATTAAGCTGAAAAAAATGGGGCTTACATAAATGCAAGATATTTATTCAAATTATTATAAAAAAATATTGCTCCTAATATTATATCCTCTCTAAAAACAGAAATGATGAAACGTAGGTGAAAATATGTACAAAACGAACTCATGAAAAGCGTGTGATAATTAAAAATAAATTATATTCTCCCTTCTCTTGGTTTTTTCTTCTTTTCTTTTTTTTTTTCTTTTTTTCCATGGTAGAATTAAAGTTAAAAAAACCTATCATCAATCAAAACATATTTTTATTTTATTATTTAGTTTTATTATTATTTTATATATTATTTATTTTATTATTATTATTATTTTAACAAAACAAATGTATTTATCCGGACGAAATTAGATGCTGACAAAATGATTTTTATTTTTTATAAAGAATAATTAATTGATAGTAAATTAATAAGAGAGTATATAGGACAAAGGTATGAATATACCTCTTTTTCCGATGGAGATGACACAAAAATCTTATATCCATTAGGTACAAAGATGTAAAAGAGCATGAATTTTTGAGAACGATATAGTGAAAATCGTCCTCAACCTACTCTCTTGCCATTCCTACTATCAAACTTTAATATCCTAATTAAATTGACATCCTAAAACTTTACAAAAATAATTGAGATGACATTTGATATTTCTAACTATTACTTTTTATTATGTTTAAGATATATCTTACTATATCTTTTAATACATTTCCAATGCAAAATAAAAGTATAATAAAAGCTTATCAAATGCAAACCGTCTTGTCATAAATTAGAATGGATCATATTTTAAAACTAATAAACTAACTGAAGAATTGAGAAGACCAAAGTAATTGGATTAGATAATTTTTCTCTCTAAAATCAATCGAGTACAATCAATTCATAGACACTCTTAACTTGTACCATTTGCCAGTAAAAACATTAAAGGAAAAAAATAAATTAAATTCTAATACATTAATTTCTCAAAATATGAAAAAGAGTTAATTTAAAAGGAATGGAACTTCAATTTTGAGATCAAAATTTACATTGCAAAATATGAAAAAACAAATTAAAGTTGAATTACTAAATATTACACATACAAATATAAGAAATTCCTACTATTGTGTTGAACTTCTACAACAACTCTTGACAAGATTTTAATGATCAAACAAGTACAAACTACAAAGCATCAAAATCTGATCCCCACAAACTTTCTTCAAACAGAAGGAAGATACACTGTGATAAACTAGCTAAACACTAGCTACAAATCTACCAGTGAGGTTATATATAAATTTTAATTGGTGTTCTGGAAGTGTGTGATTGTATGTGTACTAATCTGAATCATGCCATCCTCTGAAAGTTGCATACTGAAATTTTGTATGAACTAAGTGACTCAAAAATGATTCTATCATAGAGATTTCAAAACTTCTCCAAGGACTAGTCCCCATTGAGTCCAATGGGTGCCACCCTGCATTTAGAAACTTAAATTAAAACCTTAAATGAGAATGTAAGAACAAATCAAAGGTAGTTCTTAAGAAGTGGACCTTAAACCTAACTCAACTTTATAAAACGTGAGGTTTGTACCCAGTTATATATCATAAAAATCTTCTTATTTCTAGTCAATTTGGAATCTCCAATAGTAGTATTGAATGATACAAATGACCATACCTGGCAAAATACAGCAAAAGGTTCTCTAAGAGGTCCATCACATGAAAGCTCACTTGTACTGCCATCAATGAAGGTTCCATCAGCAAAGATCACCTGAGATTGATAGAAGGGCTGTTACTGATGAGTAGGAGAGCAAAGAAAAACATCCTAAAAAGTTCAAAACTGACAAAAAGATGATAGATTTGGGTGTAGATTGAGATAAATCTGAGCAGACCTCTGATGCATATCCAGCAGTGGCGCCTGCAACTGGTTTGGTATATGAACCTACTGGAGAGCTTCTCTGCACAGCCTCACAAAATGCAAGGAGACGCTCCCGGCTTCCTAGCTGAACGGCCTATTGCATTGAAGATGAACTTTATTTTTCATCTGAGTAGTTATCATATTTATTGAAGACAAATCGATTGATAAGCACTTATATAAGAAGAAAATGAGAAGGTGAAATGAATCTAACTTCTCTCAAAAGTTATCAACTTAAGCACCACAATGCTTTTAGAACTTCCTTCATTTAAGGTTTCCAAAATTTAAGGAGTATAAGTTGATTTTAGCTTACCAGAAGCTGGACTTATTTCTAAATAAGATTATATTAGACATCACTATAAACTTCGACATCTCAGCTGACATTAGAAGCTGGACTTATTTACATTGTCATTCTTCTATCCTATAAGTACTTATTGAAAAGTGTATCCAACTAGGACTTAACTAGTTGTGTACTTCATCATAGTTTTTCAACCAGCAACGCATTTTTTCTAGAAATGCAGACATTTTATTTAAGAAGAAAACAGAAGATTCAGTAAGAAAACCTGAACCGTATCAGAACGGGGGACACGGGGGAGTGGCTGCACTTTATATCCTTTAGATGCCAACACTTCAGCAATGAGGAAGGAACCCTTACAGAGATTAAAGTATTGTCTCACTACAAAGCGTGAACAAGAAAAGCACAATCCACTGATGATTAAAATGAAGAATTCAGTACCTTGATTGCTTCCCCAACCATTTGTGGTGAAAGAAATAATCCCTGGAAAAAGGCTCGCATGATATCACCCGGAGTTGAGCCACAATCCAAGCCAAGTCCAGGAGCAGAAAGGCGAGCTGCAGCTGCTTCAACCCATTTTTGCTTCCCAGCAACATATCCACCACATGGCGCAATTGTTCCACCTGGATTCTTGATCAAACTGCCCGCAATCAAATCAGCACCCTGCTACCAATGTACAGTATAAATATGTAATACTAAACATACCAAAAATCAACAAAAGCCAGAACTATCACGTTATCACATACCACCATTGGAGGTTCAATGCTTTCAACAAATTCACCATAGCAATTGTCCACCATGACTGAGCAGCTGGGATTTTGCACCTGTACATGTATATTTGAGGGGATTTCAGAGAGAAAAATGCCACAAGTATAAAAAGTTATAGCCTTAAAGGATAATAGCACAGACAAAATAAACTGCAAAGGTAACCCTTATTATGAAAACCTAACCTTGATTATTTTTATTGCTCTTGCTATGTCATTGACACTCAAACTCCGGCGCCATGAATAACCACATGACCGTTGTATGAGGGCACATTTTGTTTTCGGTTTCACAGCACTCATCAGTGAATTCCAATCAAGTCCACCGTCCTCAGCTAGCTGGAGGAAAATATCCACAAGAGTCTTAGAAAGCAGACCAGTGAATTACAGCCAGAAAAAGTATTACTAAGTAGTGTCATACCGGAACTTCTCGGTACTTCACCCCGAAATCCTGGAGAGAACCTAGTCCACCAGAGTCCCTTTTCCCAATTACTTCCTCTAGTGTGTCATAGGGAGCTCCAGCAACTGCCAAAAGCTGCCAGCTATATTAGTCCAAACCTTGTTCCAGTTACAAATACAAGTATTCAACAGAAAAATATTCTACAGCTATATAAGGGTAACTTTTACCAAATAATGAAAAGCAGAGAATGTGAAAAACAATGTTACCTCATCTCCAGGCCTCAGGAGAGCAAATAAAGCACATGTGATAGCATGAGTACCTGAAAAGAACTGTTGACAGATGAGAATATTATAAATCATATACGGTCAACTTTGGCGAAAACAAAGAAAGATGGTTTAGAGCACAAGTTTCAACCTAGTTCCGTCTAAAACGAAAAGATGCACAATTGTATCCCCACAAGTGGTTAGTGTGTTTCTTGAATTTGAACTCATGATTTCCAAAACATATATAAAGCAATCGCCTTGCCGTTATGCCGAGGCTCATCTTCAGTAAGAACTAAAAAGTAGAGTAGAAAGGAACAAAATGGAAAACTATGAACCTGTGAGCGAACAATAGCTGACTCAGCCCCAACAATTTCTGCAAAAGCCTGGTCAAGTGCCCCTCGGCCCCCAGCTTCATCATGACCATAACCAGTGCTACCACCAAAGTGCTGATAGAACATAAACAATATTCATATTATTAGGAACTTATTTGAATCCCCAAACACAGATAATAACTAATTCTGCAGAAATTATAATGAAAAAGTTTGATAGCATGATTGTGTTAACTACCAAAGCTCACAGGCAGATAGAAATTTATATCCAACAAAGATGACAGTGACCAACCATGGTACCACACATGTAAGCTCCTAACAAACAAATTTAGGACAGAGTACTAAAAAGCAGAAGCAAACTAATGAGATGATGACTTCGCAGATAAAACTTTCACTTTCACAGAACTTTATTTTATCCATTTTAGGGGAAGCAGAGTCTTTCATTTCCTGGTTCTTTGCTACATATCTGTTACAGTGAACATAAGTGTAATTTTCCGCCTCTTCGGGGATAACTGTTCAATAATTTTGAGTGAAATGAATCAAATTTGGGAGCGCAGAAAAATCATTACAATGGCTTAAAAGGCATTTCAAGCAACAACACTAAAAACAGGTAAAGTTTTATTAGCCTCAAACCCATGATGGGCATCATATCAAATAATTATTAATCCAAGAATATTATAGCATCTTTGCAAACAGGTTATCTAAATCAAAGGGCAAGCTTACATGAGATCCAACTCGAGCATTCTGAAAAGCTCTAAGGACACGGCTGGTATTGCAGGCAACCAAATTATCCACAGCCCTAAACTCTAAATGTAAGGCATCTACTGCTGTTACAACCTGTACTACAAGAAAAGGAAACCATTTACCATTACTATTCTTTACCAATCCACACTCATTTTCAGCATGTAAATCAAACACCACTTCAAAATCAGAACTTTTCCTCCAAAAACTAAATTAAGCTTCGTAAGACTCCGGGATCATAGAAAACCAGAAGATTATCTCTAAAATTCAGGGAAATAAAAAAATATATATATATATATATATATATATATATATATATATATATATATATATATATATATATATATATATATTGAGGAATAAAAAGGAATTCAAATCATATACCACGTGCCCTTTCCATTTGAAAGAAGCAAGAATGCAAATTCAAATGTGCATTTCAACTCGTTTTGCGCATTCAATAGAAACATTCTCTAACATTCTCAAAGACAAGCGAAACTCTCAATCCTCTAGAACCAGCTTTTATTCATTTCCTTCACATCTTCAACTCATAAAGTAAAACCCAAAACCAAATTCTAAACTGAAAAAAAGAAAAAAGGTTATTCAACCAGAACAGACCCTAATTTGATTCTCTTCTTCCAACAAATTCCAAACATTTTTTAAGCAGTACAAAGCCCAACTAAAAGGAAAAACTTCATAATCCTTTTAATCACCCAAAAGAAAAAAGGTATTTCTTTTCCGGTTTTTATAATTTGTAATGCTTCTCAAGCTACCCAATGATGCCAAATGATTCTGAATTCAAAAAGGTCTAACTTTTTTAACAATTCTGAAGGCTTAGAATTAACAAACTTGTTAGAGTGAGAAAATAAAGATGTGGGTTGACAGCACATACATCTGGCACAAAGGGGTTGGCAATGGCATGATGAGAGTTGATAACATTGAGAGGAATGGAGAGAGGAGAGGCAGCCATTGGAATGGAAGCTCGAATGGGATAAGCAGAGATAGCCTGCTTAAAGGCGCATTATTCCTTGGAACTAGTCATAATATCTAACATTTTTCTTCTAGTTGATAAGTCAAGGTTTAAAAAATAAAGAGAATTTATTGAAAAACATTACTATTACTCTGCAATATTCGCTTCTTCTTTGTATGGTACTAGTTTTTTAACCCGTGGTAACTTTTTAAGCATGATGAATAAATATGCAATATTTTAATAAGAAAATCATACGATCATCATTTATATTTCAAATAATGATGTAAATTAAAGTAGAACGGTAGGAGGTTGTATTACCTCAAAATTTATATTGATATAAGAAGGTTTTTATTAATAATGAAGGCTTTTATCTTTCTTCTTTTATCTTTTATTGTGTATACCGTATTGCAGAATGTTGTATGTGTTTCTTTTTAGGGTTATAATACTTTGACAAACATTTTTTTACAAAGTTTACTTTTTAACACACTAAATCTTTTTTTTCTCTTTCTAAGTCACATCAAACCTTCATTTCATCCATTGAAGTATCGTCACATGTGCATTGTTAAAAGTTTGTCAACAAAACTTTGTACAAATATAATTTTTCTTCTTTTTAAAGGGTTTTGAAGATTTCTTTGTACATAACATTTTTAGTTGTGGTACTGACATTTCCATCTTCGTTCAGAATAGGATTTTCAATTTGTTTTTTGTTCTATACTGACCAACATACACTTGGTCATGTGTGAATACTTGATGTGGCAAATAAAGTTCAACTCTCGTTAGAGATTGTCCTTGACTCTTATTGAATATCAATGCAAAACAAAGTGATATTAAAAATTGTCTTCTTTGGAATTTAAAAGCAATCTCATAAAACATTAAATTCATTATTAGTATAAATATCTTTTGAAAGCATTGCTACCATGATGCCTTCGTACACATGTACTTGTTCATTAGTGAGTGAATTTAAGAGAATTGAATATTCTTTAACCATCTCTGGTTCATTATAGTTTAGTTCATCAACAATAAATATATTTTCAAATAGAATTGAATTTGAAAGTTCAGGTTGAGGTAACCAAGCATAATCTTTCAAAGACCTACCATTTGACATCAACAATTCTTATATTTGCAAGAGACAAAGGTTTTTTAATTTATCATCCCCAATTTGAAGACCTATAAAAGGAATGAATATTCAATAATATAAAGTTATAATGATATGATGGATTTATAAAGTTTAGTATGTATAGTACTATATGGTAAAGCAAAATAACCCGTGTCATAAACACGTTAAGCATGGTTGTGATATTCCAATAATTCAATTTGACCGAGACACATCTGTATATGATATTTTATTGATAATTATCAATGAAATATCCAATTTTATAAGTATTTGATTTATTAAAAAATAAACTTTTATAACGACAATAATTTATAATTTGTTAACGTTTAACAAATTTGATTTTAATTTGAATTCACAAAATAATAATCACATATTTGTTATATTTTAAGAAAATTGTACATTTTTAATGTATTTTTTTAAGTATCATGTCTAATTATTTTCAAAATAAGTGCAGTAGCGTATAAGGTACTTGTCATATTTGATACATGTATCATATCCGTGGATCTTAGGACAATAGCATAACAAGGGAATGTACCATTCAAAGTGTGTGTCAATGAAACTATAAGAACTCTAACAAATATTTTGGGCACAACCCTTCACTCTCATACAATATCATATAAAGCTTCAATATCTTGTGAAAATAAAAAACAGAGAGTCGTCATCGTAGTTTATCAAGAAAAACTACAAAAAAACATATAAAGAATGATCTACGAAACCAAATAAGATCCACGAGTCAATTACGTATGGAGAAGATAAAATTAACAACCCCACAATGTTCGTTCAAAGACACTACAAAGTTCATTCAAAGACGGTTTGTCTTAATTAAGTATGCAAAATTAATGTCATTTTTAAAATGTCTATTTTCACTCGAAAATCAAACAAAACAACATATATAAATTAATAAAAAAAATATTTTTGAAAATTTTATTTGGACCTACAAATATTTATCTTATTTCTATTAATTTTCATTCATAATAAAAATTAGAGATTGTCATTTTTATTAAAAAATTGTTTATTAGTTAATATTTTTAATTTTTGAAATTTTAATATTTTTTTATATTTTTACTTGAATTAATATTTTAATCATAAAAGAAAAATGAAATTAATAGTATTCGACGTTATTACTAAAACTTTAATTATTAAGTAAATTGAAGACTTAATACGATAGTTAACCGTTTCTAGGATTTTTTTATAATTATAAAATAAATCTAAAATTTAACATGATAATTCATTCTTTCTAAAATATTATATTAAAAAAAAGTTTAATTATCAAATGAAATCTTTGAACATAATAAATTTTACATTTTCTAATATTTATTATATTTCGATTTGAAGATATAATATTTAGAAACAACAAACTGCAGTTTTTATTCAAACAAAATGTAAAACATCAATAATCATTATAAGACTATCTAATAACAAATGTAACGTCCCATTACAAACATAATTAACGGAACGTCGCACGAGGTAACATAATAGCACAGTCCTGGAATTTTAAATCCAACTCCTTACAACACAAGACACACCACGATGTCATCAGAAAATCAGTCATAAAGTTTAAAAGGAATATAAAGAAATAAAAAGTCAAATTGATACATGGGCCGTAGTCCTAAGAAAAGCCCAACAAAATAAAATATCAAGTCCAGCCCAGGTGGACTATGCAGCGGAATCCTTTCTCCTCTGTTGGTCATGAGTACCTCTCGCCTCTGCTCCCACCAATAAATTGATGATCATCGCAAGAGTAGAAGGATAACATACAAGGCATTCAAACAAGAAAGGGTAAGCTAGAGCCAAAAGATTTCATCAATACAATCAGGTACATTTTCACAATCCAATATACTCATATAAACCAAGCATGTTATGACTTCTCAAACAATACACTAAGACTCGACTCGACTCATCCGGATACATATAACCTGGTCGGATTCAGCGGATGCTTGCACTTGTGGTGGATACCTCTACTCACCCTCAAGCTGCTCACCCACGAGCTATGTGTTACAAGTGTTACAATGAATCAATTCCCTCACACACAAGGTTAGCCCTTAATGAGTTTCAAGCCTCCTGCTACTCTCACCACAGGAGTCAGTCCGCTCTGAGTGAGACTAACCGCTCCTTAGAGTGTCAGGATGCAATCCTTACCTTGAATCCTTACCAAGTTATACAGATGGGGCACCACCAAGGACACCCACTTGAATCCTCTTTCATTTTCCTGGTAAATCCATACCCATCCATCATTCTCAAACCATAGTTGTGAACTCCATCTCATGCCACTACCATGCCACTTTAATACCAACCATCTCATTTATTTCTCATGCCAAGATCTCACAATCACAACAATCAAGTTTGTAGCCACAGCTCATCTCATGCATCTCGTTTCACAAGCCTCATACATTATATAGAGTACAACATAAACCAAACATTTAATTTAGCCAAACTAAGAAAATAGCGTGACCCGCAGCGAATCTCGCTCAAGCCAGAAGCCCTCGCTCAAGCGAGAGGAGTGCCCTCGCTTAGGCGGTGGACTCTCGCTTAGGCGAGATCGCGACAGGGACGCTGGGAGGCTCTCGCCTGGCTCGCTTAGGCGAGCCCTTCTCGCCTGAGCGAGACAACCCCTCGCCCAAAGGTGAGGTTCCTCGCCTGGGCTAAAACAGAAGCAACGTGCCAAGGCTCTCACGCGTGCTCGCTTAGGCGAGCGTCTCTCGCTTGAGCGAGATGGTGCCTCGCTCAAAACAAGAGCTTTCGCGTGAGCAAGAGCTCGAGTGCAGCCCTGGCCTATTCCTGTAAGTCTCGCCTAGGCGAGACAAGCTCGCTTGGGCGAGTGTATCAGACCTCGCCATTGTCCCTCTCTGCCACAAACACATATCAACACCTAAGCAAATATACCAACCATACCATACACCCATAGCAACATATAAGCACGAAAATCACAAAACACAACCAAGGCAATAACCATCGCACCAAACAATAGGGTTCTAGCTTCCCTTACCTGGAAAACAAGCTAGCATCTGGGTCCTTGGGTACGAACAAGGAACACAACAACTTCTAGAGTGGATTAGCGAGCTGGAAACAGTGAAACCAGTTCAAAACGAGCTTTCCATGATTGACCCTAGTTGGAACCACGAAGAAGGAACTAAATGGAAATAAGGTATGAGTTGGAACAGACTTACGTGAAGTGGAGGTCTGGTTGGAGTTCACTTGGAGAGGGTTGACGACTAACCCTAGCAGAGCTCTGAAACGGAAGGGAGGTAGTGTTTAGGTTCAGATTGCAAAAGTGAGACTGAAAGGGAAACCCTAACAGCTTTAGGGCCTTAACACCCTATGAGACAACCTTTAGGCCCAATAAATTAAGGCCAACCCTTAAACATTAGGGCAGAGAAATGAAACTGGGCTTTACAACAAACACGGACAATAATTATAAATTCTTGAAAATTAATTAGAATTTCAAAACACGTATTACGTTTTCATTTTTTCTAGTTCCTTTATTGTAGTTAGTGGAGTTGATAGCTTCCAAATAAAAGGTAAAACAAAATCGCCTGTGTCAGCAACACGTTAGGCAAAGTTATCCTCTCATACTTCAATTTGTGTTAGCTATTCAAATTCAACCTACAATAGAGTATTTAATTTGATAAGTGTTTAATTTATAAAAAAGTAACACTTTTAATGATAGCAATTATTTTGCTGACGTTTAATATGTTTGAATTTAATTTGACTTCACATATCAATAATTACATATTTCTTATATTTTTAATAATTTTGTAAATCTTTTAACATGCATATATCAAACTATCATAACTTATTATCAAAAAAAATCAGATATTTATCTTTGATTAAATTATGTTTTTGTCTTATTTTGGAAAATTTAATACAATCATATTTTTCTCAGTAATACTACACTAATAATGATATATGTGATGTGTCAATTCGTAGATTTTTTAATTTTAATTTTATTTATATTTATATTTTTGATTTTTTTTACTTTTCATTTATCTTTTAAAAATTAAAAAAAAATAAAAAAATTGGCACAAGTCATTGTCACGTCATGTGTCATTGTCTCAGTTTAATTTGGTCTTGTATTTTTAATTTATTTCAATTTAATTTCAAATTTTGTAAAAATTAAACAATTTTGTCCTTTTACAAAGTGAAACAAAAATTAATTTTTATATTAATGTTATACAAATATTTTTATTAAAATTAATATTTTTATTCAAATTGCTATTTTTGTTATATATTTTTAACAAAATTAAGTTTATTTAAATTTGTATGTTACATTCAATTTTATTTAAAATTGTTTTCAAATTTTAAATTGTTATATAATTGTTAATTTTAAACCAACTCAAACATTTGTATACAAATTATGGAATTTTCACTACAAAAATATATTTAGTTGAAGTGTAATAACCTCTATTAAGAAAGAGAATATCAGAGGTTTTATAAACCTCCGTTAAGTGTCAGGGGTTTTGAAATGAACCCTAGTGAAGTTTAGGTTCCACTTTACCTTTTTTCATTTCTCATTTTTCGTAACTTTCAAAATTTTTCACTTTGACTGTTCAACTTTTCTCTCTTTCTCATTGTGTTCTTACAAGGAAGATGAAAAAGCTTTCACTCTTCTCTACGTGCCTTACACCATTCTCCCTTTCCCTCCGTGTTTGACGATATTTCTCTTTCGATTTCATCTTTATAATTTCGTCTCAGTCCCATTTTGAAGATCTCATTCTGATTGCGCGTTGTTGCCCTCGATTTTTTATTTGATTTCAGTTTCTCTCTTTCTCATGCCCTGTCTCAGTTTTTTGCCCAACTCTTTCGATTTCCATAATTTATGTTATATTTCCATCTTGATTTTTGGGTTTCCATAATTTGTCAACACACTTTTTTCTAGCATTTGGTACCTTTCCACTCATCTTAATTCTTTTCATATACCTCGCATCTTTAGTTTATGGTTTTTGTAAACGAAAGACTTTGATTGGCTGTTAATACATTGTTTAAGGAACCAATAGGCATAACTTATCATTGTTAGAGACTGATTATAAGATATGCTAAACAAATTTCATTTTCTACATGTAAATTCATTGAATGGTGGTTGTAATTGTCCCTCAACACAAATTTGATGGCTTTGGTGGTGATTCTATTGCTGGTGTCGTTGACAGTTGTTGGTGCTAAACATCTTTTCCATCCTAAACATCAAATTTATTTTACTTAAACATACGTCAGAGGGAGGGATTTAGTGTCTAACTCCATTCTTAAGGGTTGTCTCGTCTCCATCTTGTGGATTTGGCTGGAAGTGAAAGAGTGGATACATCGAAGTCTGTTGGCAAGAGACTAAAGGAGGATCCAAACAAGGAATTTTTCATTATGTCTCTTTTTGTGATTTAAAACAAATAACATTGTAATGACTTGTTAATTTTAACTTTTACGCTTTGTCATTTACATTGTTTGATATTAAAATTGTAAGTTTTGTTATGCCTCTAGGAAACTTTTGGTTAATTATGCTAATGAGGAACAACTATGATTTCCTTTTACATTTTGGTTCATTGGTGCACTTGCTTATTATGTCATTATCATTCAAATGCTACCTTTTCAACACTTATTATATTAAGAGCATTATGACTCCTAGTCCACTACTAATACCATTTGAATGAATATTTGTATTGATTGCTTATTTTGAAGTGGCCTTGGAGTTTTTTCTTTTTAGTTAATGAGATGTGTTATGAAAATGAATGCTTTTATTGAAACCTAGCTTCTAAGAGTATTCAATTTATTTATATTAGGGTAGGGTCATACAAAATGGTTAAGTTACTTTTCTTTTTGTTTTGGTTGTATTGTCAAATGTAATCATCCTCCAAAATAATAATGAAAACCAAAATGTTAAGCCATCAATAAGGAAATTTCATAGAATAAGGTTCTTTTCGTACTCAAAGAATTAACTAAACAAATTAATTATTAGGAAAGTACAACTTTAGCATTATAGCAATGCCATAATAATATAAGCATTAACTTTTTGGTATTAAAGGGGGTTTTTGAGGAATTATCGGGGTTTTTAGAACCCCAAGCATTAACGGGGTTTTCTGAACCCCAAGCATTAGTGGGGGTTTTCTGAACCCCAGACATTAGCGGGGGTTTTCGAAACCCCAAGTATTAATGGAGTTTTGGAAACCCCCAGTAAGTTGTGCTAGTTCCAGGGGTTGCTAAAAACCTCCGATAATTCGTTAGTCACGCTTGCTCTTTTAGGAGAATTATAAACCCCTGGTAAAACCATTAGTGGGGGTTAAAACCCCCAGAAATGCCAAATAAAATCTCCACTAAAAATAATTATTTTTGTAGTGTTTACACATTTTAAAAATATACAATTATGTGAAATATAAATACAAATAAAAAAGCTATATTAAAGTATGATGTAATAAAATATCAACATAAAATACAAATTTTAAAAAGAGGTGAAAAAGTTGATAAATTATTTTATTTTATGAAATGCAATTGATAAACAATTTTATGATGTTTGTTAGTTGAAATTAATTTTGAATATTTTTTTCTATTAACAACTTTTAATATTTATATACTATTTACATAAAAATTAAATTTTGTTTAAATGTAGAGAAAGACAAAATTGCTTAATTTTAACAAAAAAATGAGACTAAATTAATATAAAATAAAAATACAAAAATTGAATTAAAGAGGAGGAAATGACACCAAATGTAACAATGACATGTGATACTGTCAATACCACATCACACTGCCACATCACATTGTTTTAATTTAAAAAAAAACAAATTCAAAAAAATAAAAAGAAATAAATTGACACATGACAATTCTTTGACATTGTGAGTACTGATAATAACTTAATTGCATCAAAATTCCAAACAGGCATAAATTAACGTTATCCTATCTAATACACAGATGACGTAACGAAGGGGATGTAGTCAAAGTGTCTGCCAATGTAACAGTAATAACTCTTAACAAACCTTTTTAGCACAAACTTCTCTGCTTCAAACTCATGCCATATCATATAAACCCTCAATGCCTTGTGAAAATCGTCACGCATTATGTAGCCATGCATCGTAGCAGAGAAGAAATTTTGCCTCCTCCGTCTTCCTACTTTTGGAATAAACATCAATATGAGTTGTTGAAACAGTCTAATCTACGATACCACTATCTTCTATTCAGTACTTATGTGTTTGGAATTTAAATTTCAGTTTAAGTTCACTTTAAATATAAAATGAGAAAGCTAAACATTATATAAAAAATAAAATTTATCAACTTACTACTTTTAAGATTTTAACATTGAAAATATTGTTAATATTTTATGTAAATTGACTAAAATTTAATTGGTGTTGTAAGGGACAACAGGCTGCTGCTCACACTGTCCAATATATGTCTAGTGAAACTTTTCAACCATGGCTTCCACTCCCTTCTCCTCTACCTTCTCTTCTGAAACTTTTCTTCTTATCTTTCTTTCTCTTCACACATTTAATACTCCTATATCTCTCAAGCTAGATGTTGGAATTTTTTACTTTGACAACAAGTTCCTGTCACTAGTGTTGCATGTGGCATCAATTGTCCCGTGACAGAGGCAAAGTGGACCGAGTGTAGAGTTTTAGAGGAGAGAGAAAAAGAAGCTTTTATTATGATTATGAAAAGGTTACATACAAAGGGTATGCATGCAAGGTTATATAGAGACCTGCAGAGGCACAACAGAAAGGGAAACTGACTAACCGAAATATAGTAGTTAGAGTAACCACTAACAGAACCTAACTATGCTAACATGCCCCTCTTAAACTGAGGGTGGAGAGTGTACCAAGAGAACCCGAAGTTTACTACGAAATAGGGAGAAAGAAGACCCAGAAACAGGTTTGGTGAAAATATCAGCTATTTGAAAACTTGCTGGTATGTGATTAACTATCAGTTGGCGTTTTTTGTAACATCCATATTTTTAATAAACTGTATTATTTATTTTAAATAAAACACTTAGAAAATATTCTATTTTTACTAATATTTTGTATTTTAGTATGATGTAGTTTAAACATTAAAAATATATTTTATCATGTTGTAGTTTTTACTTATTAAAAATAACAATAAAAAGAAAACAAAACTAATAAAATATGTATTTATATATATATTAAAAAAAATATTAATTAAAATATTATTAAATAGGTGTGTATTAAAGAAAATCTTCTAAAGAGATAAGGAGATAAGGAGATAAGGAGATAAGGAGAGAAGATAAGAATAAAAAAAATTAAAAAAAAGGAAAAGAAAAAGAAAAAGAAAGAAAAGAAAGAAGATAAGGAGATTTAAAGGAGTTTTATCTAAATACATGGAAGATAAGAATAATTAGAAGTGGTAACCTTACATTTAATGCATCCATTCATTACTTGGCAAGTTGGCACATGCATGGCTTGTAAATGGATGAAAGAAATGGATGATGAAAGAAAGATGACCTAAGATTACATTATCCACATGTATTACATGGATTACTTTGGAAAGTTTTGGATTACCTTTCATTAATGAAAGGAATCTTATCCTAACCTATAAATACATGGAAGAAATGTAGAAAGAGTGAAGGTGAGTTACGTAAGAAAGTAAGAAAGTGAGAAAGTGAGAAAGAAAGGAGACACCAATGCAGTAAGGGCTTTCTGTCCCAGTTATTTTCCACATTTTGCCTCGGGTATGGAACCGAGGCATATTGGGGCGAGGCCAAAAGGTACACCTTTTGGCCTCGGTTATCACCCGAAGCCATATACCTAGTTTTATGCCTCGGTTGTTTTAAAACCGGTGCCATATACACAGTTTTCTGCCTCGGTTCAGATAGGACCGAGGCCATAGGTGAAAAATATTTTTTTTTTAATTCAAATTTTCGCAGACCTTTTGGCCTCGGTTATGGTTAGAACCGAGGCCATATGTGAGTTTTTTGCCTCGGTCTTGGTAAGAACCGAGGCATATTCCGCTGCTTTTTTTTTAAATAAATTTTCTGTTTTATATATATTCCCACATTCATATATTTTTCAGACCTGCATATATTTTTCAGACAGCAGCACAACCATAACAAAATATTTTCTCAAACATCCATAATCCAAAAACATTTAAAAGATAATTGAAATGTACACAATCGAAATACATATATCCTAATCAATACTATTGTACATTTGAATTATGAATTTTGCACATGCTATCCTACCAAACTTTATGGAGTTCGCGGGAATTGGCAAAGGACTCTTGAATGTCTGCAAAATAAGACATTAAGTTAGTATATAGAAAGACAACTTTAGTATTCCAAACTTTAGAATATTGCAAAGTAATTGTTTTAATTCAAAAATATATTACCGTGTCCCAATTAGTTGTAATACGAGCACGCACAATTGTTGTCATCCTTTGCATTATATAGTAACTGCACTCATATGAGCCGGTTTGTCTATTACACTACATTATATCAACAACATTAAAATCAATTAATGAAGAAAATCAAATCAAACAATTATAAATATATGGATAAAAATATCAAACCTGGAGGGAACACCATGCAAGACATTTTGCCTTAGTCGTTGATCTCCCTGACAACATGTTATGTCCAATAATTGAACTATGATAAAGGGAATAAGTTAGGATACTTTTACATAACATGTCATTTTCATAAGATTGAGATTAGGTTTCTTACCAATCTATCACTTGTCTAAGATGGTTGGGGGGAGGGCGGTGCAAAGAGCAAAACCACACAGTAAGGTTCTCCCTTAGGGAAACCACAAGTAATTGCCAATGATGTCTAAGAAGAAAATAAATTTATTGTTATGCATTAAAATGATAGATTATATTCATAAGTTAACATTTTTGGGTAAAATTCCACGAAAAGCTACAGGTAACAATTGTTTAATTAAGATGTGGCAATCGTGAGACTTTAGGCCAACAAGCTTCAAGTCTTGCATGGACACTAAACTCTGAATATTTGAAGAGTATCCTTGAGGTACCTTGACACTCTTTAAACATAAGCAAAAACTTA
>Ga0214543_1007339_pt1 | contig 19008 bp, 7 predicted proteins | sample CNSS2metaG_FD_160094 | JGI IMG/M metagenome (GOLD analysis project Ga0214543, IMG submission 160094) | Root nodule microbial communities from cowpea collected in UCLA plant growth center, Los Angeles, California, USA - CNSS2 | ecosystem: Host-associated > Plants > Roots > Nodule | place: USA...
AATATATATATATATATATATATATATATATATATATATATATATATATATATAGTAGTGGCGAAACTTGCTTTACCCTTAAGTCGGTCCTAGTAGTGGCGAAACTTGGAAAAAAATTTCAAGAGGGGGGGCAAATTATTTTTTTCTGATTAAAAAAAAGTTTTCATTTTCTCTATCTAAATAAGCACACATGATAGTAGAATTATAAAAAAATATGACAATAATACATATATATATATATATATATATATATATATATATATATTCTCAACTCCTATGGATTAAAAATTAATTGGAAGCCTATAGTGTTTGAGATTAACATTTATTTTCTATGTGATATCTATGCTACCACTTGTTTTGCATTCTAAGGCTAAACACATTGAGATTAAAACATCATTTCATTGAAGATTGTGTTCAAAAAGGCTATGTAGTTTTAAAAATTTATATCTACACACAATTAATGAAGCATATCTTAACAAAACCTCTTAGAAGAAATATTTAATCGTCTGAGAACATTTATGAACATAAAGATTTTGTGGAAGAATGATTAACCTTCAATGTGCAAAGCATTAAATGATATATGCCATTTGCATTAGACAATTTAAAATTGCATTGATTAGACAATTTGTTTATGGGATTCAAAGCTTAGAGAAATGTGAGATTCAAATTTCTTCTCTGCCCTACAAAAAATATATGAAAAACTAATACGAAAGTTTTGGAGAAACAGTAAAGTTTAAAGGGAGTACACAATCTCATCTTCTGTTTTGGGTTGTGAAGTTATGTTGAACCAAGTGTCAATTGCGAAATCCATTAGTTGCGATAGGGTGAAGATTTGTTTTTATGTTGATTGTGAAGTTGTATATTCTGATACTTGTGTTTTGGGAAGTTGTTCTATGGAGAGAATTTGTCTAAAGAGTTATTGTGTCAAAAATTAGAGTACAAAAAGATGTGCTATAAACAAAAGATTTAGCAACAAGTTTTGAACAATTCCTTTTTTCCTAAACATAGTTACAAGGGCCATATAATTGAGTATGGAAAATAAGTTATTTACCATCTACTAGTAAGTATTCCATTTAACTTGTCTCATTTGTTGTTCTTGAATCTGGTCAGAATCCTAAAGAATATGGGAAATGAGATGGTCAGTACACCCTACACCGCTTTGACAAATTGGTTGCTTTGGCATAAGGGTATTTATCGAAAGTTTTTCAAGGGAGACGGTGTGAAGGAAACCTAATGGAGGGAATCATGTGATGAAGAGAGGGAGAGAACGAGAAAGAAGCCTGGTGAATGAAAGATTTAACGTTTTTCAATAAATTGGTGAACCTATCTTAATATTCTCCCAAGCTTTCCTCTTGCACTTGTTTTGTAGCACAAATTTCTTTTCGTATGGAAGATATTTTTGAAGTTGGGAAGAATTTCTTTAGAAATCTTCTTTACATTTCTTCCCAACTAACAATAGGTGTTGGTTGATAATACAATCACTCTCTGGCAACATCATAGAGGGTAAAGGGAAAAGCTCTCATGTATACTTCATATTTAGAAACATCACTAGGCTTTGTAGTAACGCATATCACCATGAATTCATGCAAATGTTTATGTGGATTTTCTCCATCCAAACCTTGAAACTTTGGCAGTAACTCAATAAATTTTGATTTCAATTCAAAATTAATAGCCTTTTATTTGTGGACCCTGTATGCACAATGGCTTATAGACTATCTCCAAGCTTGCCAACTCTTTCAAGGTTTTCTCACGTTGTTAATCCATATTTTACAAATTAGACACTTCATAGATTAAACATGCTAATGCATTTACACAGAACACAACAAACATAGTGATGGTAACATGGGAAAGATCACAACATAATTATTGAATATAGTGGTAGAAAAGTATCTACACTATAATGCTAAAATTAAAAACAAGAAAGTGTGGTAACTAAACACAAATGGCTTCGAAAACTAAGTTTCCCCGACAACGGTGCCATTTGATAAAGCCTCTAGTCGCATGAAACTTCAATCAATTCAAATTCCCCCTAAAGCGGCAACATGGGTGTCAATCTTAGGAGACATGGTTTTAGTAACTCATTTGTGCTCTGTCAACCATGCAAATTAAGAAAGCTATGGGGAATATATATTTTTATATTCATATCTATATATAATGCAATCTACTCTAAAAATTATGCATGAGCTAATCTAAGACTCTAACAATGATGAATGAGTGTACACAAGTACTGTGATAGATTTCATATTATGAGAATGATGAATTAATTCTATATGATGCCTAACTACTATGTAAATCAACTTGAAAACAATATAGAAATATGATTTAATTCTTGATTCTACCTAAAACAATATAAAAGTGCAAAGATCCAAATTGTTTGATAAAATGACTAAAAGAAAACCTAATATGAACAAAGTGTTTGACATAATATAGAAAAAGAGATAAAACTCTATAAAATGCATAATTAAAAACTGGAACAAGTCTTTACCAATATAAATATGCACGAAATGTAAACAAAACTGATTAAATGCAATGAAATCACGAATTTACCATGTAAACCACACTTTGACAACAAACACAAAAAATAAATCATCAAGATTATTTACAAGTGTAAGATATGTGGTATGTTGTGTAAGATGAGTGATTGCGTCTAATAAACTTGTGAGTATTGCAATGGGTAATATGCTAAGAATGGGGGTTGAATTGGCTTATTAAAAACTTTGATTAATTTTTAAAGCTTAAAACACCTTTAAATTGAATCAAATCAACCATGAAATGAGGATGCAATTGCTATTGGACTACACACTTTTAATTGATTAAAAACATGGACAACAGGCTAATTTCATTAAATAGTTAATAATACAGTGTAAGTCAACAGATAAAAATATTAAATCATTCGATTGAAATATTGGGAATTCTGCAAAATTTCGAATTTACAGTTTAAACAAAAAACAACATTGTTCTAGCCAAAAGGTTCAAAGTTCGATCAGCTAGAGCACTCAAAGTGTCCTCCTCCTCTTCCTTCGAGGTCCTCCTTTATGCCTATCTTATGACCTCTTGAATTCTTCTCGTATTCAATGCTCATCAAATTTCTCCATTTAATTCATGTCTCTTGTCATACCTTGAGCAGTTACCTGAGTTATGAGCTTTAATCTTCTCATTTAGTATCTCATACTTATGACCTAGTGATCCTTTGATATTATTTCTAACAACTAGATTAGCCTTTTGGCATACCATATCAACCCTTTGACAATTAAAGACCATATCCGCCTCTAGGTAGTTAAAGACCAGATCGACCCTAACATTACATAGCCCTCCAGCCTTAACTTTTATAAAGCTTATAGCTAAATAAAAATATTTAACATGTCAAACAAGTAAATCGATCTTGGGCCTAGGAACTAGATCGACCTTTTGGCAGTTAAAGACCAAATTGGCCTTGTGGTAGCCGAAGACCAGATTGGCCTTTGGGTAATTAAAGACCAGATCGACCTTTGGGCAGTTAATGACCAGATTGACCCTAACATTACAAAGCCCCCTAGCCTTTGGTTTGAAAGACTAAAAAGGCTATAAAATGTGAAGAAATGACTCCTTTATCAATTGATATTGGAGCTAATGATATGATCGGTATTTTTGCCTATCACCATATAACACCCTTCACAAAAAGTTGAGAACTCCCTCTTTATTGTCTTTATTTCTTGTTTCTCTAGTTCCTTAATGCCACTTCTTTCATGATAATTAGTATTAATTCTAATAAATGGGATCGGCCACTAACCCATTCATTTATAAAGATTGGCCATTATACCTATCTAAATAATGAGATTGGCCATTGGACCTAATGATGTGATCAGTCATTGGACCTATCCAACTAATGATGTGATTGTTCACTGGACCTATCCAACTAATGATGTGATTATTCATTAAACCTATCCAACTAATGATGTGGTCGGTATTTGGCCTATAGCACCCTTCACAAAACGTTGTATATTATTTACTTTCTAAGTGTTATGACCAGGTATCTACTTCATGTAAATATTACCATTGCCATTTTTGAATAGGCACCTCGGTCAATTGGCGATCAATATAAAATTATATTTAGATACTGAAGACTTACCTTAATTGTAGCATAATCAAATCATACAATATCATCTTAAATTGATCATATGATACTTAATGGATGATGCCTGATATTTTTTTTTCAATTAGATAAATCTTTCACGTTTAGGATGATACATGATCATCTTTTTATGGATTAGATGATACTTGATCATCTTTTAGAATGATGCTTGATCTTTTTCCTTTAGGATATATGATACTTAATCACCTTTTCGCCAACTAAATGATGTTTGATCATCTTTTAACCGATGGGATGATTCTTGATCATCATTTATGATGATACTTGTTCATTTTTCTCCTTTTACTATCATAGGTTTCCTTTTTACCTCTGTTTAGTAGTGCAAATCGTCTTACATGTCCTTTTTTTCTTTATAGGCACTTTAACAAGTCGCCTTTCATCTCTTTTAGGTCCTTTAAAAAGTCGCCATTTTTTTCTTCTTGTGCGCTTTCAAAGGTCGTTAATATTTTTTAATGCCTTGATAGATCACTAAGTGCCTTGAAAGGTCACCTTAATTTTTAGGTTTAGAACCTTGCAAGGTCACTAGGCGCCTTGAAAAGTCACCTTGGTTTTTGAGTTTAGTGCCTTGAAAGGTCACTAGATGCCTTGAAAGGTCCCCTTCATTTTTTGAGTTTAGTGCCTTGGAAGGTCACTAGGTGCCTTGAAAGGTCACCTTGATTTTACTTTAATGCCATGAAAGGTCACTAGGCGCCTTGAGAGGTCACTTTGATTTTTGATTTTAGTGTCTTGAAAGGTCACTAGGTGCCTTGAAAGGTCACCTTGATTTTTTTAGTTTAGTGCCTTGAATGGTCACTAGGTTCCTTGAAAGATCACCTTGATTTTAGTTCAGTGCCTTGAAAGGTCACTAGGTGCCTTGAGAGGTCACCTTGATTTTTTTAGTTTAGTGCCTTGAATGGTCACTAGGTTCCTTGAAAGATCACCTTGATTTTAGTTCAGTGCCTTGAAAGGTCACTAGGTGCCTTGAGAGGTCACCTTGATTTTTGAGTTTAGTGCCTTGAAAGGTCACTTTTATTCTCTTTTGGACACTTTCAAATCTCACACCTTCAAAATGAGAAAAAATAGAAATACAATACATAATCTACCCTTGAATATGAAAAGGAAAAGAAATAAGAATTTGTTACGTGACAACAACAACACTATTTGTAATTCTTCACCTTCGCTTGACGGTTTTGAACAATGAGCCTCATCGTTGTGTGGAAACTCTTCTAGTCCTTTGCAACCTTTTTAGAGATTTCTATTTCAATGTTCTTCAAAAGAAGGCCTAATGGAACAAGTATAATTATATTAGTTATGAATCATATAAATATTTTATTTTAAATGGCGTAAGATACTATTTCATTGTTGATCTCCTTGAAGTCGATTTTCCAAAGGTTGATCTCCATAAAAGTAGCTTTTATGGCCAACCTCCCTACGGGCAAATTCCCTAATCTCCCTATGGACGACCTCCTTATGGCAAGCCTTCCTATGCTCGATCTTTGTGTGCAACCCCGAGGTCCATCTCATTAAGGCTGAGCTTTTTTGGTTTGATATCTTGGACCAACCTTCTTAAGCTCGAGAACTGACTATGGTTGATCTCTTCAAAGTATAACTTCTCACTTCTTTCATTTTTCTTTTATGTTTCCTTTTTTAGATTTAATTCCTCGATGCTTCCTTCCATTGACCAAATTGTGGAAAAAAGTTTGAATGAAGCATATGCATTGGTAAATTCTTGATGCTTCCTTCTTGTCATTAGATCACCGGTAAAAGCTTGAATGAAGCATATGGATCAGTATTTTCTCAGTGTTTCCTTCTTGTCACCATATTGTCGGTCAAGCATGAATGAGGCATATGCATCAGTAATTTCTCGATGCTTCCTTTCATTTTTCGATTAGTTTATCAATCTTAATGGCCTTCTAACTCCCAATTCAAATGATTTGATTTGGCTATGAGCCGTTTGGATATTTTTGATGTATAAGAAAAGAAAAGTACCTTAATTTGTCGGGAAGTGTTTTACCGACGCCCCACGGTGGATGCCAAAATGTTCTAGCCAAAAGGTTCAAAGTCTGATCAATTAGAGCACCCAAAGTGTCCTCCTCCTTTTCCTTCGAGGTCCTCCTTTATGCCTATCTTATGACCTCTTGATTTCTTCTCGTATTCAATGGTCATCAAATTTCTCCATTTAATTCATGTCTCTTGCCATGCCTTGAGCAGTTACCTGAGTTATGAGCTTTAATCTCCTCATTTACTATAGCATACTCTTGACCTAGTGATCCTCAAATATTGGTTCTAACAACTAGATCACCCTTTTGGCATACCAGATCGACCCTTTAATAATTACAGACAAGATCGACCCTAACACTACAAACATGAAAACTTAACAATATTTATTCAAATAAGCAATTCAAATATGAACCAAGCTTCAACTCATGCTATAACACACAAGAACAGTTAAAAGATTATACAAATCACAAATCTTGGACCTTTAAAGCACAAATCAAGAGAGAAGGGATAGACATAAGCACAAGGACACAAGGTTTTTATACTAGATCATTCAAATCTAAGCTACATCTAGTTTGTCAAGGCAACCCGAGCCTGCCTTGCACTATTTCAAAATATTTACACAATCCACAAGTTTACACTTTCAAAATAAGCAAAAATACAAACCAAGACTCTTGGATCCCACTAGAATCTCAACAAGCACAGCAAGATCCCACTTGCAAACATGGAAAACCACCAAGTAGCACCCAAAAACTAGAGAAAGATCAAACTTGAATGAAGTCTCTCCCTAGCAAACCAAACCTCTTTCTTCAAGTTCCTAAACCAAGCAAAATTGCTCAAAGAAAGATCAAAGATCAATCACCAAAGGATGCACTTTTGTATGATCTAGAGGAGAGAGTTTTACCTAAAATTCACAATTGTAAGACCCGAGAAATTTAAATAATTAAATAAATAAATATTTAATAAAGGCGGGTAACGGGAAACTTTATGGTAATTAATGCTGGAATTAATGATAAGGAATAGTACTAGCTCAAGTGGTTAAGAGTACTTAGTTATTATGAAAGGACTTGAGTTCAAGTCATGGGTATGCCATTATTGTGTAATTTAATTGATTATTATTTTAATAATAATATACTTGATCATGATAAGTGATAATATAATTCTAGAATTATAAGATTATCATGAAACATGAATTGGTTGAATGCTTGAGCATTAACTTGACAACAGTGTGGTTGTGTGTTTGAACCTTGGCTTAAGCGAAATAAGTTCCTTTTTCCCAATTTTTTTTTAGCATGAATGAGGGGGATCATAAAACCCTAGTCGTCTTGAGGAGCAGATGGAAGGGCTGGTAAACCATCTCATATTGGTTATTGAATGGCAATTAAACCCCATTTCAATGCATTTTCGTTTTCTTGCATTAAATCATAATTAAGGCATAGATAAGGGGAAAATTAAGGGTGATAAAGTGTTTTTTGGAGGCTGCGTGTACCGTGGGGGGGGGGGGGGGGGGGGGGGATTGGGAATTAGAGTAACCAATGTGCGTTAGTGAGTGAGAGGAAGAGTTGAACAGGGAAAAGCACGAGAAGGTTTTGTGGATCAAAAAGCTAGCTTAGGTTTTGTAATTGGAGAACGGATTACCAGGTTTGGGGAGTTACACTTCGTATTTTGTATTGAATTGTATGATTCTGGACTGAATAAAATGCATATGATCCTTGAATTTCGCTAAAACTGCATAAACTGTTCGTGTTTCTAGAAATTTCTAGAACCTGCCTGGCGGCATTGATGACCCACCAAGCGACTCATGTCTTCAGAACCCATTTTCTGGGTTTTGCTATGAACCGCCTAGCGGCGGTGTGTTGTTCACCAAGCGACGCGAACTGGCTTGCCCAATTTCTTTTGGTTTATGGTGTTTCAACGATGTTGAGATGTTGGATTGACTTTCTATATAGAATTATATGATTGGCGTTGTGATTTAATGTCTGAGGTTGCCTATTTGATGAAAATTGCATGAATCTTTGCATGTTTGGGGGATTAGGGCTCATGATGGGATTGGGGATGAGGATATATGATTTTTGGTCTTTAATTGGGATTCAAGTTTTGTGAAATTGATCTAGTTTGAAACAGTGTGAACTATATATGTTTGATTGAATGCTAAAGGTGTGCCTAAAATTCATGACTGAATCGATAATTGGGATTTCTAGGGATGTACGAGTGCAGGAAAATCTGGGAAAAACCCATAATTTGTATGCACCGCCTGGCAGTACATGAACTGCACCAGGCGACACATTACTGCAGAATGGGTACTCTTTTTCTGCTTCATGTGCCGTATTCTAGGGGTTGTATGTAATCTTATATGCTTAAAAATACGATTAATTGAGTAGAGAATATTACCATCATGGTGAGCACCTAAATATGAATATGTGATAATGGGAATGAAAGAGGGAAAAAGAGATTGGCTTATTGTTTTACTATTGGGGTTGTAAAAGAGTCTTTTTGAAAACCTTATTTGGAGTTGTAGTTGTAATTCAGTATGATCTATTTTAACTTGGTAAAAGAGTATGTGTGAGGTGAATCACTTTAATAATTGATAATGGTTTGGACTTTACTATGAACCCATGATTGTGTTGAATTATGAATTGTATGCTGAGTGCTTGAGGTTCAATAGAACCTGCCCAAAAATGCCAAAAACCAATAGCACCCTAGTATGGCGCTTGGCAATGCAGGACAAGTCGTAGGGGATAGGGACCCAAAAAAGTGGCAATGGCCACTGAAATTGCATGACACCTAGTGGAAGGGGTGGTCTCGCCAGGTGATGGTGGACGGGCAAAGACACTAGAAGGCGCGTGGTCCTTGGCGGCATGTAGCCTATTTCAGGCAGTCTGAAACCAATTTTCGCCTACCAATGTGTGTGAAGCATCAGGCGGTTTCGAGTGTAGAATTGGATTGCGTGGAGGATTCTACACAGCTTTGGATGGAGGTTTTGGAACGATGATTTGTCGGGGGCCCAATTACGAGTGGATCTTGTATTGGGGTAAAGACCACCCCGAGGTACTAGCCTGGTGGGTTTGGAAGTCTAGTAGAGTGTGCGAGATCGTAGCTCGTACAGATGGGTCTCAAAAGATTGTCATCCTCGGTATTAGCCGACGAGTTCTTGATGTAGCTTCTTTTATCGAATCTTCTTCATTTCAATCTTCAAATAATCTTCTTTGTGATCTTTCATTTGTAAAATATCATTTGTTGAAGCTTTTGCACAACAAAATGTATTCTTTGAAGCTTAATCCATTATTTCCTTCTTCAGATCATATAGCATTTGATATAGAATATATTAATATTATTTCTTCTCAAACGTTCAAAAAATTCTCTACTAAAGAATACTTAGGAAATATATTATATAATACCTCATTAACAGTAATATCAACTATAATTAGATATAATCAAGATATGATAAAGATAAATCAAATACATAAACATGATAAAAAGATCATCCAAATATTGTTAGCACTTATAAATATTTCTATATGTTGATAAATGATCATTTGACATTTAATAATTATTTTAATTTTAAAATATATTTTTTTATGAAAATCTTTAATTCAAATTTAATTATCAAGAAATAATTTTAAATGTCATGAATTATTTCAATAATTTTGATTCCCAATAATCAAATAAAAATATCATATAATGCCATGTAGTACTCTAGTGCTTCATTCTATTTCGTTGACTCGTCTAACGCCAAGATTCGTCTAATGCATGTTGACTATATAATGCCATGTTCATTCGAATAATGTCAAGACTCGTCTGGTCAACCCGAGCTCGTCTACTCTTCAGTTTTAGACTTGTTTAATCCAATCTTTATATTTCGTCTCTTTTATGCTAATTATACTTATGAAAAGGCTTTCTTGAAACTCACGAACACACATTAGATAATAAAATATATAATCACACTTTATACATCATCTAAATAATGTGTCATCTAATTAGTGTACAGTGTAATGATTATTAATCTAGTTTTTCTTTATCTAGACCTTTAATGAGTACATTCTACAATTTAACAACTAGGGAGCTTTCATAGGCAAGAGTAAACACATTATATGAACAACCATATATATTTTCACTTTCATATGGTGTTTGTTATCATAAAAATTAATAACATATTTCTTCATACTATATAGCTTTTGATTATAATAAAAAACTACTTATGTCTTTTGTCTAGAAGGCTATCTTGAATTGTTTGGTTTCAACACTTGAGTAATCACAAAGAGATAACCTATTCAATTGTGAAGTAGGTTCGAAGATGGAATTGATGTTGCAAAAGAGGGATTGGTGTTGTTATGGTGTTGCAAAATTAGTGTGGTGAAAGGGGAAACCATGTTGGATGGGTTCTATTGTTTGTAGGGTGTAGAATTGTTGTTTGGTTAATGATGGAGTTATATTGGTGTTTTGAGTTAACAAAGTAGAAGAATGATTAGATCGAAGACGAAGCTTTGTGTTGATGTTGAGATTGGGGTCATGAGTGCATTATTATACACTTAAATAATACTTAATCGTAGATATCTTAAGGTATAATTGATTTTAAATCTGATGTTTTAACTAGGATTTGTCCAATTGCATAAAATGAGCTTTGAATGAAAATATACTAAAACAAAATTTTTAAGCCATGCTAATCAATACATGTTATAGGTAGATGAAATGCACTAGATGATCTAGCTATTTGAGTCTAATTTGAACGTCTAGTCTATGGAATTTGCCTAAATGACTTAATAAATCATTTATGTGTTGAGTTTTATGGATACCACTACATAAATGTTTCTTGAGTATTCTAATGTGTGCTTCCTATAATTGAAGTGAAAGCAAGCTCATAAATCATCTATAGATGATATAAGAATTAATCGTTTGATGACCTTATAGACAATATAAGTATGACTGAATTGGAGATTTTCCAATGATCAAGGGAAGTTAAGATCTCAAACTTCAAGAAATGAAAGTTTTTTTAAATATGGAGAATGGAAGAAGATAAAAGACAAGTCATTTAGTTAGTGTATTTCCAAAGTCCTCTAGTCCAGGTATTGACTTATCAATGTGTTGTTGAAGTCTTCTAATTTGTACAAGGTTAGACTTTTCTACTCAGTTTTTTACCAGAATTTTGTAATGAAATCATCTTGTTAACTTCTCTACTAGATGACTACATAATGATATCTTCTAATCGACTTGTCTAATGATATCATTCAATGCACTCATCTAATACAATCGTTTACTGAGACTCATTTCATGGCTTCATCAAATATGTTTCATTAGGAAATGTTTGAGATAACATTGGAGATAATGTTTTTCATTTAACATAGTATTCTACGAGCTTAATCTTATCTCTAATCCCTTACATCTTTGCACAAAATCTACATAAAATATCTACACAAATATCTACAACAAAAGCAACATTGTTGTGTGTTCTCAAGCACAAGAATTGAATACAGTTGTTGTGAAACCACTAATGTGAAGCAAGGACAAATGTGTTATTTGTTTTGCATTTTAAATCCATCAACTAAAAGCTCAAGCTTTTTTTATTCCAAGCAACATATTTGAGCATCAAAATCTACTATAAAAGGGGAGCTTTACAACAACTTCTAGCATTAATTGATCACCTCATCCATTTGTCGCTGCTTCCCTTCATGTCCACTAAACTTTAGAAACTAACCATGTCATGAGGTTGTGTGGACAATGCATGATATGAAAAAGGATCATGTTTGGTAGTCAAATATGACTCTATGGAACAATAATACCATTAAAGGGGGGTTTTTTTGGTAGGCGAAGAATCTCAGAGAATTAGATTCATTACACAAAAATCTTCAGAAGTAGTTCATAACATCATGTATGGAATGAATAGTATATGAAAATTTATGTGTATTGTTGAATATGTGATGTGTTCTATTTATACATGTATTTTAGGGTTATTAACTTACCCTTGCTCTTTATGTTTGTGATTTTTACTACTATGATCATGTACTTGTGTTACACAAAGTGGGTGATAGGTCTCAAGGAAGTGGACAACAGTAGAAGGGCAGACATTGTCCAAGGTTAGAAAGAGAAAATGTATATGTACAAGTGGAATTATATATCTCTAGAAAATGTAAAGCAATAATCAAAAATATGTTGTAAATTTTTGTGAGAGAAATTTTTAAGTAATGAATAGCTTGTGTGTGTGTCTATATATATATATATATATATATATATATATATATATATATATATATATATATATATATATATATATAGACATATATTCAATCTTGTTTCTGTTAAATGATTTAATTTAAAATTCTTTTATAAGTATTGAAATGGTTGAAATGTCAAGAAAGGGGGATTGAATTGGCTAGATAAAAAAATATGTTGACTTTTAAAAGCTTAAAACAATTTTCAATTGAATCAAATCAACCACCAAGTATGGATGCAAGCACTCATGGATTGGACACTTTCAATCAATCAAAAATAGAGTTAGCCAATTGATTTTAATAAACAGATACAGTATTGATAGAATCAACAAGTTAAATCACAAAAACAGTCGACTAAAAAATTGGGAAAATGTAGAGATGTGAATTTGTGATTTAAGTTAGGAACAGTATGAAAGATCAGTCAAGATAGGTTCAAATGAGTTAGACAAACATGAACAATGCTGCAGATAATGCCAGATCACACAAGAACATCAAAATGATGATTCAAATAAAAAAAATTAAACTTTAAATAGCAATACAAGAGAAAAGGGTCAGAGAAAAGAGCAATGCATAAGAATTTTATACTGGTTCACTCAAACTTAAGTTATATCTAGTTAGTCAACGCAACCCAAGCCTAACTTTTCACTATTTCAAAAGATTTACAAAGTTCACAATATTACAATTTCAAAATATGCAAGGTATATGGGTGTGTGTGTGTATCGGTGTGTGGGTGAGTAGCTGGGTGTGTGTGGGTGTGGGTGTATGTTTGTCTGCATCAGTGTGTGGGTGTGTGACTTGCCATGTTCGAAGGACATGCTTCCCATGCTAAGGCGTACTAAACACACCTCATGAATATGTCATGCAGATTAGGGTTGCTTGAGGCCTAAGCTAGCCCAAGTAACCTTAATTTACGTCTCCCACGCAAAGCCCAACCTTCTAGGCCTAAAACTAGACGAAAAGCCCAAAATAAAACTTAATACATCTCCCACAAACCCTATACTACTTGGCTCAAAATACAAGGCCCAAAGTAAACTTATTCTAATTGTTTACAATTGGTCTTGGCCCATGAGAATAAAAGTTTAGGCCCATTCAGCTCAGTTGAGGCTCAATCTTCTTGTATGCACTTGGTCATGGATGGGGTGTTTTCGATCATCCCTTCCAACTTGAGAAGGATATGTCTTCATACCTGCATGCTTCTCCATAATAATAGCCATTTTTCATTAGTCATGTTGTGTGTTTGTCCTTTAGGTTATGAGTTACGTTGAGAAATGTCTCCCTTAAGGAAAATGTATCTCCCAATGTTCATACGCCTTTTATCAAGTGAATGATAAAGGTATATGTTCTTAGGAGCATTTTACTTAGTTCCTTGTGTACCTTATGTTGTTTCCATGTAATCTTGAAGTGGTTTTCTTTTTCAGCATAATGTTTATTTTGATCTGACTTTTCTTCTTCCTTAGATGGTGAATTAAAGTTGACCTCCTTTTGTTCTTTTCATAAGCCTTTTGCTCTTAAAATTATTACATTTGCTAGGACACTTAAAATTTTTTTATCTTTTACATAAATACTTGGAATATGTTATTTTAGTGGTATAAATGTACGTTGAATTTTCTTATTCTTCATTTTCTTTATTTTTTTCTTCATCTCTTTTGTTTTTCATTTGTACTTGGTTCTCTATGACCTAGGGTAGTGTTAAAGGATGAAGAACAAACTTTATTTCCTTATAAGCTAAGGTCATTTCGTTGGTAAAGCCATTAGGAATGTATTTCATGTCAAATTGCCAAGGTGTCCTCAATTAAATTTGACAAGCTTCCATAGGGACTATATCACAAAACACAAAATCCTAATATTTTCCAATGGAAAACTTGACCTTCACTTATTGGTTCACTATCACATTCCCATCTTCATTAAGTCAATGAAGTTTATAAGGCTTCAATCAACCTAGTGCTACAACAATTACAACATGACACCCTATCTACAATGAGAGAACAAGTAGTCTAGAGATGTATGCGTAAGGTATTAGTGCTCATATGAAATCATGCACCTTTCTTGGTCTTTCTTTAATTCAACTCTTACCATCTAAATTTCATTCTCTACATGAGTATATGAGTTTAGTAAAGTTAGGATGACATCACGTCAAAATTCCTACACCAATGTATACACTACACTATGCAATATGCAATTCTCCTTATAGATAAGCATATTCATACAATTCGCACCATCATAATATCATCAAATCATATTTCCCCAATAGATATTTGGCATTCAACTCAGGCTATATTCAACCTAACATACACCATCAGCACAAAGTTATTATATTTCCATTTTCATCAAAAAAAAAAACTTCTATAGAAATCTATTACTAATTTTGGCTCAACATCCCCCTTTTCTAGCCCAACAAGTCCACTTTATAGCAAGGCTTGCCCAAGAATAACAAGGTGTGCCTAACAAAAACAAAAATATAAAGTTTTATTCCAACTAGATCTTATTGACATTGTGCTTGTGCCTAGCGACCAACCTAGTGCTCAACGATAGAGGCCTAGTGCGTAGTGGTACAAGCCTGACACCTAATGCCTAGAACCCTAGAGCTCCCTAGAATTAAATTTCCAAGTTGCACCTAGAGATCCCTAGGTAGTGCCTAGAGCCCCAAACAAATGGAGCTCACTGGAATTTAATTTCCTTTGATTCTCAATGGTATTGAGGTGTTACTCAATGCCAATGTAGAAACTCATAATTAGATATGTGTATAAGATTGGTCCTTTTGATATATCTAAGGTACTTTATCTTTTTTCTATCATAAAATGAATATAATTTAGTTAAAATTTTCCTCACATAGTAGCAATTGATCAATTAAATGCACTATACTCAAATCTAAATTTTTCCAAAGCAATTTCAATCACAAAACTCAATCAAACTTAAACAAGTAACTTCATAATTACGATTCAATATCACAAAGACTACACACTAGTTAAAATATTAACTAGTCATTTGCATCAAACAAATAACAAAACAAAATAAGTGATCATTCAATCAAACCAACTCAGAATCATGAAACAGACCAAGACTAAAATGATTATAGAAATAAAAAAAAGCTTCCTTTACCTAGAACAAGATCCTTATTACAAACCCCAATAGCTCACACTATTCCTATACTTTATAGTTCATCACAAGATGCTTACCTATAAAAATATCATATCAAATAAACTAAGCACATCAACATGATAACAACTAAATAAAAATTCACTTTGAGCTATTTTGAGACAAATGAATGGATCTAAGAGCCACATGCATGTGAAAACACTAAAATGACTCTAAAATAAAGCAAAAAGTGAACTTATTGTTAAGTACATAAAATATGTTGTTTTTACTAGTTACTATTGCTTTCTTTAAGATTTGTTTTAGTTAATTAGCTTATTTTAGACTACATTCTTTTATTTTAGTAAATTCTCTTTTGCTCTAGAATTAGTGTTCATAGAATAGTTTTAACATAATTTTTAGGATTGTATAAGTTGTATTTAGTTTTTAGCAATTTAGTTTTGCACTTATAGGATTAGGACTTTAATTTTAGCTAGCTTGACTAGTTAACCTAGTGTTATAGGAGCATAAGTTATACTAAAGGTAGATTTCAATCATTAGTGCAATACATTGTATTAGTTATTAGTTTTAGTCAATCAGTGTCTTAGTTAGTAAGTAAAGATAGTTTAGACTAAGTAGAATAGTAAGTGTAAAAGTTATTTCAAGTTTTTAGTTAAAAGTAGTTAAATAGCTTGGTATAGGTGTTTTTCATTGGGTTCATATGATGAACTTGTATAGCTTGTATTGGTGGAGTAGAATTAAAACAAGGACGGCTAAGGAGAGTTGATTGAGGTCTGATCAAGAGTAAAGGAAGGGAAAAACACTAGTAGCAAAAGCAAATTTGTGACAACTTTTGGACTTAATTGCAGAGTTGACTTTATAGTTGAATTTTTGCAATTCAACTCCTAACCTTGTGCCACTTGTGGGGGACCTCAAGAGACATTAAAAGATACTTGTGTTGAGTTGGAAGACCTTGGAAAGGGGGCTGGAAGCTGACTCAACAAATGCTCACCTCATACACTTGATTAGTCAACCATTCTAGATAGTTTAGTTAGTTTTAGTATTTTTTTGGTAGTTATAGGAAGTAGAATAGTTAACTATACCAGTTAAGTGAATTTAGGAGAGTTAAACAATGTAAATATAGCTTGGAGGAGAAGAGAACTCCTTACAATTAATCTATAGAATTTATAGAACAATTTTCTCTCATATTTTGTTCTTTAGAGCTCAAGGATCTAAGTGAGATAGGTTCAAGAACTACAAGAATTTGTATCTACATTCGGTATTCAATTTTAATTCATGTTTTCTTTCCATTTTCCCAAATTAAATTCTCTTCTTGTTTATTTTCGTTTTTACCCATGCTCAAGTTGAGTTCATGTGTGTTCTTCATTCTTGGTGCAAGTTCATCTTAAATTTGTGATTTGATTGGTTTTTGTTCCATATCCTACTAAGTTTTGGTTATGGATTCATGCCAATGACTTAGTGTGTTCAAAAGTCAAATACACCATAGTTTCTGACTTAAACTTGGCCATTGGAAGTAAAATCAAGATATGAACAAGTTTAAGTGGTTTTGAACTAAGAAAATTTGTTTCCACTATAATTTTGAAATTTAGGTTAGAGTTTTGATTTATGTGAATTGTAATTGATTAAATTAGGTTGGATTAATGTTCCTAAACATGTTATCACTCTTAATATTCTAACTAAACACAAAAACACAAAATAACAATTTTTCTCATTAATTATCATTTTTCTTATTAATTCTAGTTTTGGAATTCATGATTTTTGTTTATACTCAATCATTTTGATCCATTTAAATTTATATGTTCAATTGTTGTTAACAAAAACTATTTTGCATCATCAATTCATCCATTGATCCCTTCCATATCTAATCCCCAACCTTACCCTGCACTTTTCACAAGAGCACTTCACTATTTCTACATAATTTTCTGGTTTCTTGTGATTCTAGGTTTTTACAATTTCTATTCAGTTTTCTATGCATATTTTAGTTGTACTTGGTTTTTAAATCATGTTTAATATTGCTGCATTAGTTTAATGGTTCTTAAATGTCGTTCCTAGTCTTAGATAAGCATGCATAACAGTGTTCTAGAATTTCGGTTTTAAATAGTTAAATTTCCCCAACATAAATGGTTTACTTGAATTTTCATCTTTATATTGTCATTTTCATGGATTGATACCCAAGGTTTCTCTATACTATATTTTAAGGGAAATTGGTATTCATATGAGAGGTAGAGTAAGTATTTAGAGAGAATTTAGAGGAACATTTTAGAAAAATGTTGTTGAGAGATGGTGTTTCTTATAAAATGAAAATCGATTAATAGAAATTATATTTGTAATTTGACTTTTTTATTAATGAAATAATCGAGAGTCATCTTTAAAATCATTATTAATCTTAAACTAATTTCTAGGTCTTTACAATAAATAACCAAACAATATGAAAATAATAGTTTCCAAAAGAATCATAGTTTGAACATTTAAATGATTCCATCAATTGAATAAATCAATTATACAAATTAAATTTCAATATCATTCTAATTTCTAAAATGCATATTGATCACAAAGAGAAAAATCGAAATTAAGGAAAAGAAGAACAAACTCAAAGTAAAGAACGATCGATGCAAGAACTTAATTCGTACTGTTTGATGTTGATTTCGTTAATTGATCATCAGATATTTAGTTCCCCGTTACTAAATATCAAAACCAAAAATGCAAAGAAAATGAGGAAAACTAAAACCCTTAAATTGTGAAATTGATTTTGTGTATCTTGTGTTAAGCGTAACAAGCCCGGAAAAAAGTCCCTAAACCTAAACATTAATGCTACGAGTTATGGAGAATAATGGGTCTCAAAGCGTTTTGTATCATCAATTGCATTTGTCTCAATAATTGTCTCTATCAATATGCACTTGATAATTGTCTCTATCAATATGCACTTGATTAAGGATGATATTAGGTTGTGTTGGGAAAAATATCTGAGAATGACTTTATTAATAGAAAAATAAAATAAATACAAGGAAATACATAGATAATTCTCTCGTGTCCTTTGACCCCGAGTACATCCACACTCTCAATAATTTAACACAATCCTCACAACGCTCTTATTACAAGAGTATAGAAAATAAGAAGAGTCAAATACAAGCTTGAAGTGTCTTTGACTCGGGATGAGAAACATTATGGACTTAGAGCCCATTATATAGTCACTAACACTCACCCCCTTGGTTGTCCTAAGCGATGTGGAACTTTTCAAGATATGTTATTTTCATCAGCCCAACATATTGGAACGAGTATAAGTAATGCTTACTCGTTATTCATTTTGCTATCTGTCTATTTTTTTATATATTTCAAAAAATACTTTTGGATTTTTTTTATGTCTATCGGTGTTTACCGATAAACCTGCTAATACCTTTTTTACTTTTATTATATTTTATACAAGGTCATGTTGACATTATTATGAATTTTGACATGTCAAGTATAATGACACTTCAAAATGTAAGACCCTAGAAAATGGCGTTTTAAAAGTGATAGTGGTTTAAAAATAGTGAGACTCGATTATTTTAATATTAAAAGGTTTTAGTATAAATAGAATTGTTATAAACGAGTTTCATTATTTTA
>Ga0214543_1007340_pt1 | contig 18998 bp, 15 predicted proteins | sample CNSS2metaG_FD_160094 | JGI IMG/M metagenome (GOLD analysis project Ga0214543, IMG submission 160094) | Root nodule microbial communities from cowpea collected in UCLA plant growth center, Los Angeles, California, USA - CNSS2 | ecosystem: Host-associated > Plants > Roots > Nodule | place: USA...
CACACACACACACACACACACATATATATATATATATATATATATATATATATATATATATATATATATATATATATATATCAACTCTCGCAACCAACCTTTTTCATATTCCAGATCAAACCAAAAGCAGTTGAAAAGTCTAACAAATACAGGTAGAGTAATAAAGCTTATCGCAATATATGGGACAAAGCCCAAAGAAACTAAGATCCAACCCATGCAGATTATGCAGCGGAACCATCACCTCCATGTTGTCCGCGGGTGTTCCTCGCATCTGCTCACATCAACAAGTTGATGATCATCGCAAGAGAGAGTACCACACAACAGAACACACAACAATAAAAGTAGGGTAAGCTAGAGCACAAAAGACTTCATTGATACAAATAGATATATTCTCACAATCTCATATACACATCTCAATCAAGCATGTTATGACTACTCAGACAATACACTACGACACGACTCGACTCATCCGGATACGTATAACCTGGTCGGATTCATCGGATGCTTGCACTTGTGGTGGATACCTCTGCTCACCCCCGAGATATGTGTTACAAGTGTTACAATGAATCATTTTCCTTCACCACAAGGTTAGCCCTTAATGAATTTCAGGCCTCCTGCTACTCTCACCACAACAGTTAGTTTGCTCTAGGTGAGACTAACTGACTCCTTAGAGCGTCAAGATGCAACATTACCTTGAATCCTTACCTAGTTATACAGATGGGGCACCACCAGGGACACCCACTATCAGGGCCTTGGAATTACGTCCCGACCACTGAAGCACGACCCTGGAATCTTACCTAGAAATTTCAAGGAATTACGCACTGACTACTACTAAATATAAACAAGCAACCAATTAATAATTACCGTGGATACATATATATATATATATATATATATATATATATATATATATATATATATATATCAACTCTCGCAACCAACCTTTTTCATATTCCAGATCAAACCAATATCAGCACATCATGCTCCACCCATGAATTAGAATCCAAATTCATCTCATAACCATGCCATTTTTGCAACCAACCATTTCATGCTCATTTCATGCCAAGGATTTATTCAAGATTGTCATTCATAATTCATACACCCTCTCACACATTCATATTATATCCTACATACCATTATACAATAACCCCATCATTTGCATGCCAAACATAAAAGAGTAGGGAAGTAAACACCCAACCAGCACGTACCCTCGCCTAAGCTCGTCGCTCAGGCCAAGGGGTCTCGCTCAAGCGAGAAGGACTCTCGCTCAGGCGAGTTCCCCTTCTCCTAGACGAGAGCTCGATAACTCTGACAGAAACAAACGCGCCAGCTCGCTTAGGCGAGCTCACCTTGCCTGAGCGAGGTAGTCTCTCGCTCAAAAAATTAGGACCACTCACCTGGGCGACAACTCGCGCAGAAGGTCTGGGCGAGCCTCCGTCAGACTCTCTTAGGCGAGTCCGACTCGCCTGGGCGAGATTACCAGTTCTCGCCCTGATCTCACCTACAACAGATGTGTTTTCCAATCCAACCAATCATACAAAGTATTCCACACATCAAAAATAATGATTAATCCATACAAACATCAAGCAAGCTCAAGAACATGCCAAAAATAACTTAAACTTGAAACCCTAACTTCCCGTACCTGGAAATGGGTTAAAAAAAGGCTTTGGCAGCTAAGCGTAGAGAGCGCAACAACTCTAGGAACGAATAGAGGAACTAAAATAATAAAGGAGTAAGAACACGAGATGGGTTACTATGAAACCCTAACTGGAAAACACGAAGAAGAATACGGAGACTAGTACGAGCTAGTAAGGGTACTTACGTGGAGTAGAAACGACTTTGAGCTAGCTTGAAGATAACGGAGCCCTAAACCCTAGCAGAGCGTTCTGTGAGCGAAACTGAAAGGTGACGGCTGATTCTTCTACAAAAGTGAAAGTGCGAATTAGGGCAACTAGGAATGGTTTTTATCCTTTGGGCCAACCTTTAAGCCCAACAGTTGTAAGGCAACCCTTAAAATGTTAGGGCAGAAAAACTGGGCCTTACATAAGCTATGCATAGGCTACGGGTATTCATGGTATGCGGGAGTTTGATTCATGGTGATGGGAGTCGTGAATGAATGGGTTATTTTGCTTTAAGTGCCATGCATTGGTTTATGGTATGGGTAATCTTTTAGGAAGATGATAGTTTAACAAAAAAATTTGACAAACTTTTGACAAATTACCTTTTTAAGTAAAAAAAAATATACAATTATTACTTTATTTTGATTAAAAAACAAAAAATTAATCTATTTAATTCTATTTATAGAAACTTTGTCAAAAGTTTGTTAAAATAGTTTGTCAAAAGATAATTTTCCAATCTTTTAGGGATGCAGTAGTTTCCTTCTAGATCTCTCAAGTTTATCATTTTTTGGTTGGTGCATGGGTGGGGTCCACGTGAAAAGATTGGTTTCTCTATAATCTATTGAGTTGCATGGTGGTATATGAATGGTGGAGTGGACGAAACGTAACAGAGTGGAGTGGGTTAGTAATATAAAACAAGTTGGATGCATGGGTTCATGGGTTACTTTTTGTTTCTTTTGATTTTCCGTTTTATGGGTGCAGTGGAGGTTTTGACCATTGCTTTAATTACATCTATCTAGTTTTTCAAGTTTGCATGTTGATGGATGCATGGGTGGGGACCACATGAAAATGCAAATTCTCTTTCTTAAAAATGCTTGCAATGTTATCTAGATGTGAATGTTCACTTCTAAGTGCTCTAGAGAAGGAGAGGATTCAATTAAACAAGAAAGTAAAACAACAAAAAAGCATCATAAATTTCAAATTTAAAGGGCATCAAAAGAGAAGAAAAGATGAATAAAAGATGGAAGACATGAAAGAAGAAGGGGAAGCAAATGAAGAATGCCACTTAAGGGGGGCCTTTAAGGCTCACCAACCCAAGATAAGTGGGGATGCCGCCACTTGAGCTCTAGACTAAAGATAAGACTAGAGAAGGTGACACTCTCAAGGAGAGCCCTCTCACAACAATGGTCAAATATAGGTAATTTTACTCCAAAATATTCAACCTTTTTACAAGTTTAGGAGAGCCTCTTTTATAAGTGATGGAAAATGGTCTCTTAGAAAAAATATGATGTTAAAGGGTGCACTAGCAAAAACACAAACTAAGGTTCTATAATCTAGGTAAAAAAGAGGTGTCTTGAAAAGGAGAGAACCATAGCTTGGTCTTTAAGCCTCTCTTATGCGCCTATTGACCTTCTAAAATGAAAGTGAACTCCAAGCTCCCTCTCTCCAGGGATGTGCTAGGTATGTGTGGTCCCAAGATTAAGGCTCTCCTCCACTCCAAGTAGTGTTATCCTCCTCCAAGTTGGCACAAGCTTGTCCTACAAAACAAAGAGACAAAAGGTCAACAAGTTAACTTAAGTCAAGTCAACCAAGATCAACAAGTCAAGTCAACATAAATAAACATAAGAAAAATCAACATAAAGAAATAAAAAATAAGGACAAAAAAGATAGTGTTAATACAGATCTGTCTAATATAACCCAACCAAGAGAGGGGGTGAATTGGTTATTCTATCTTTTACTGATTTTAAATGAATCTTGAAAGTTTCTTCAGTCTTTATAACCCCAAATAACCAATTTGCTAGTTCTGTATTAATGGACTGATTAAAGCAATGAGGAAAGGCATAAAAGATGATAGAAACAAAGAACACAACAATTTTTATACTGGTTCGATTCAAGATAAATCTACGTCCAGTCTTCTCCTAAGTAATCCACTTAGGAGGATTCCACTAAATCAATAGAGTTACAAGAATTACAAGAGCATATATATAATTCAAGACCCTAAAGACTAAGGAGCTTGCTCTACAAATCAAGAACTCCCCCTAGAAGCAATGCATCCACACAATTGCACCTAGACCTTCACTTCACACAATGAATCAACTATAAATAGAAATACAATAAGAAAAGAAGCAAGGAACGAATACACCTAATGGATGTGCAGATTTATCACTTGATCCTAGATCCAAGCTTGACCCTCCAAGATTGAATCCACCATCAATCTTCTTGAATGTCCAATTGAATGATCTCCAAGAAAGCACAAGGACTTTGTGAATCTTAATTCCAGAAAAGAAATCTCTCAGTTCGTCTCTCAGTAATTCAGTTATTTCTCACTCTTTTAAAACTATTTTTATATCAGAGTTCTGATGCAATAATTAATGGATTAGGAATTTACCTAATAGATTATCGTGCATGTATTTTCATTGCATCAGTGCAGTGCCTTCATATAATTTATTAGTTAAGTGTTTAATCCATTTATGAGTTATGCATTAACACATTCAAGAGTTTGATAGCTGATTTAATTCAGTTCAAGCTTGTTTTACATGTAATTCTAGATATACAACACCTAATGCAAAAGATAAAATTCAGGACTAAGCCTAAACCATGTTTGTATAGCTTTCATCAAAATCATCTTCGTTGAAGTTGAACAAGTTCCCCCTCTCAACAGATAGGTTAGAGGCCTACCTTCTAGTCATGATCATTGTGATCTTTCTAAGAAGGTCCTCAATGATTGAGGGTGAGTAATGGGCTCATAAATGATTTTTTGTCATTTAACACTTTTGTTTTCCTAAAACACCTATTCTCATACGGCAACACGTGTCCCTACAAGGGTTTTTTTAGGTCATTTAACAATTTTTTTTTCCTGATCACCAAGTTTCCCTCCCCCTCAATCTCTCTGCTTTTGGAAGTTTTTTGAAATTGAAAATCCATACAAGTGTTTTCAAAGTTATGTTTCTCTGTTTCCTCCGGCCTAAAATCTCCATTGCGTCGAGACCAAGGACGAGTACAACAATTAAAGAAGTCTACATTTCAACTTTAAAACGAAGGTATGTTGTTCTATTTTTTTTACTTAAAAGGTGTTTATGTTTTGATAGAATAATTTTGTAAGAGATAAAGATAATGTTTGTTTGTTTGATACTAAAGCAAGAGGTGAGATTGAAGAAAAATGTCATAGATGGAATCAAGAAGTAATAGCCCTTTCTGTGCACTAATAATGGTAAAGGTAAAAAGGTGAGGTTTTTATTTCTATTCCTTCATTGTTTGGTCTTTCTCTAATTTTATTGCTTGAAATCTTATAGCTGGATAGAAGAGGTTTTGAACCCAGAAAAAAAAAAATCTTGTTATACAGTTAAATATATATGCTTTTAGGTTCTATTTACAATTATGTGCTTTTAGGTTATATATATATATATATATATATATATATATATATATATATATATATATATATATTTCCTTTGTCTTTGAAGTACTAGCTTTTATTTTTCTATTTTGTATTCATTTCTATTTGTTTTTTTAGTTATCTATGAGCACTAAGAGGTGGAATTTGTGTTCCACTCTAAACTTTAGGGATTGGGAATTTAAAGAATATGATAACATTTAAATTCCTCTTTAGTCATTACTCTTTTTTTGGATTGTTTAAAATTTTCATTTAAATTTGTACTCATTTTAGTTTATTTATTTAAATTTTGTATGCATTTAAATTTTTGGAAGCTAGTTGGGTTCTAAAATTGTTTTACTTAAAGTTAATTTTTTTTTGTTTATATTATTGGTATTAACGTAAAAATTATCATGCGTTCCATAAGTGTTGGCATGGAACACACAAAATAAGTTTTGAAAATCTTTTTTCGAAAGACACTAATCCCGCCCTTATCTGGATACAAATTTCTAAAAGTCTGTGATGAGGTGCATGACAAAATTTGTTTGATAAGGTGCAATAAGAAACACCCTTACATGTATTGCAATTTCATATCATTGGGTCTAGTTGCACAACAATGACATTTAATCTAGTATTAACGGGCTTCTCTCTGCACCCCAAATATTTTTCTGTATCCTAAAAAATTACAGTTTTGACCTTAAAATTTGTTTACCTATCTCGGTGGTTGAAAAAGTTAAAACGCAAAAAAATAAAAATAAAAATAATAAAACGGATGTCGAGATCCGTTTCAGAAAAATGTGAAACGGATCTCGACATCCGTTTCACAAAAACAAAAAAATATAATGAAACGAATGTCAAGATTCGTTTCAGAAAAATGTGAAACGGATTTCGACATCCGTTTCACAAAAAAAAATAATGAAATGGATGTTGAGATCCGTTTCGGAAAAATGTGAAACAGATCTCAACATTCGTTTCACAAAAAAAAATAATGAAACGGATGTCGAGATCCGTTTCAGAAAAATGTGAAACGGATCTCGACATCCGTTTCACAAAAAATAAAAAAATAATAATGAAATAGATGTCGAGATCCGTTTCAGAAAAATGTGAAACGAATCTTGACATCTGTTTCACAAAAAAACAAAAAAAAATGAAACGGATGTCAAGATTCGTTTCACATTTTTCTTTCAACCATTAGGGTCAAAACTGTAATTTTTGGGGGTACAGAAGAATATTTGCGGGTGCAGAGAGAAACCCCTTAATATTATAATCATATTGCTTTATTACACGTGTGGCCCATTTAGGCCCAATTGTATAATATCCAAAATGGACTAATATATGGGTTTTAAAATAAAATGTAATAAATATATCTTTACATTTAAAAATTATTATGTTGAGTCTTAGATTTATTTAATAATTTTTCTATTCATATAAAATAAAAAAATTGACTATCATGTCGAGTCTCAAACATATTTGATAATTGAGATTTTCATCCATATAATAATCTTGGAAAGTAATAATTATCGTGTTAAGTCAGAGTCTTACTTGATAATTAATTTTTTTGTAAAAGTATTGAAGATTAGTAAATGTTATGTCAAATCTCGAATTTGTTTGATGATTAAAACCTTCGTTCAAGTAAAAATCTAAAAGAAAAATTAAAATTTCAAAATTAAAAAAGTATCAACCAACCAAACTCTCCTTTATTTTAAAAAACTATGTAATTCTTATTTCTCATTGTGAACCGTTGATTTTCTTTGATCCTCATCTCGTTCAGTTTTTATGGCCACTAGTTCCTTTATTACACCGTGAAGTTAAAATAATTATTTGAGTATCTGCTTACAAAGTTTTCTAGTACCTCATAGTTGTATCCTTGATACCCTTTTATCGATGATATATATAATGTATTTGAGTTCCTTTTAGTAATATGATATATTATGAAGTGAAGAGTTGACAACTCCAGATAGGGAAATGAATGTTCCCTACCTACATCGAGGAGTAAATATTAAACCCATGATTAAAATTGATAAATTTGGCTTAATTAATTTTTTGGTTTAACTAATATTTTAGTCTATATAGTTGAGTCAAATAGTCAATTCTTTCTCAATATTTTTTTTGACTCAATTATATCCCAATTTTCTTTAAAATAAGACGATGTCAAATCTTCCCTTATATTATCCTTAAGAATGATTAAATTGGATGAGTTAGCATGCTAAAAGATATTGATGGTAATGAATATGCTTAAGTGACACAATATGGCCAGGTAGCGGATGAATTTTATTATTATTATTGATAATGTTGTCGTTAAGCGATCAAATTACCACTACTTAACTTTAGCAATTTCAGTTTTGCCAAGTTAGTAGTGAACAAACTAGTTAGGGTTAAACTAACCCTGAGTCGTCTCACAACTAAAATAGAATTGATCTCAAATATTTGATTCTTATAAAAATGCAATTAAAACTAGTAACAAGAAAAATATGGGGTTTTGATATGCAAAGAATGAATGTCACACAAATAAAAGATTATAAACACAGTAATAGAAAATAGGTCAATTTCATTGCTTTTTCAAAATAGTATTCTTCATCGATTATCTAGAGATTATTGTTAAATTAATTATTGTTATTGATTTACAAATCAATCAATGTAAAATCTCAATTCATTTGTTGGCATTCTCACTTTTAATCAAAGTACAGTCTCAATTAAAAGTGAGAATTTTTAGATTATCCATAGTAAATTCAACCAAAGTACAATCTCAATTAAATTTTACTATGCCTAATCATGTTTATTCCTTTGTTTCCTCAGCAAATAGAAAACTTAATTTATCAAAGTAAAGTCTTGACTAATTTTAGTTAAAGTGATTACCTTTAATCAAAGTACAGTCTCAATTATTGGCAAAAACTTATTTAATCACATGAAAGTTTCTAAATAAAATCAAAGTAAAGTCTCAATTGAATTTAAAAACCTTTTCACTTATATGATTATCATGCGTGTTGATTTAAAATCATTATTTTCTATTCAATTAAGAAGCAAAGGACATAGATAACAAAAACCACAACAACAATCAAAATAACAAATATATAAATTCATCTAACCTCAGAATCCAGTTAAGAAATTACAGTGGAATCAACACTAAAAGCTTAGCCCTCCATGGCTTTGATGGAATACATGATAATATGATGAAGGAAAGAAATATAAAAAGAAAGGAAGAATGAGAGATGTGGTGGATGACGGTATCTGCCAAAACTAGAGAGTTCTAAGTGTCATTCTTCTACTCTCTTAGGTCTCTTTATATAGGCTTCGACTGGACTTGGGCTTTATTTGTTCTGTTGTTGAAATATTTATCTTTATTTAATTAATTAGCAACTTATTTTATGTCTAATTTCCAATTCTACCCCTCTTATATAACCATTTTTACAAAATTGACCAGAATTTGACCGGAGTTGACTACTCCATTGACCAGTTTTGACCAATTGACTGCCCATTTAGAGGCTGACATGTGGTAGAGTGCTTTTTCTCCCAAAATTAGGGTTTCTCACACTGCGTGTTGGAAGTGCTACGTTGTTTGAGCATCGTTCAACAATGGAGGCTTGGAGGTTTCACGATGATGCTTCAAAAACTGCAGGTGCTTCTCCGACGAGTTCCGACAAGTGGTGGAGGCTCGCTGCAATGGTGGATGAAGATGGAGACCTTCGAGTTGCAAGTCGCGCGTGGATGGTGGAGTCACAGGTGTAGGCGTTGTGCATGATGTTTTTCATGGTTGAAGGTGCTGGAATGGTGAAGGAGGTGTATTCGCTCCACTGTATCTGGTGATTGTTGGTTTTGCGTTTTGCAGCTGCGATGGAGATGATGATGCCTTAGTCACAGTGGTGGTTTTCGCAAGGTGCAGGGCTGACTCGCAAGTGTAGGTGCTGGCATGTTTCGTGGTCTGAACTGATGTAGGCAATGCGGTGAAGAATGATGCGTGAAGGATGGCGGTTCGATGGTTGAGCCGCAGTAGGTGCATGGCTGCCGAACGCTGGTGACTTGCAGATTTGGTGGTGTTGTGACGTGTGCGTGATTCATGGCTTCCGACGACTTTGCTGCACTTTGAAACGTAGCTGCAATGGTGGTTGTTGTGCGTTGGTTCGCTCTCGCTACTCGCGGTGGAGACTCGCTGGTCATGGAGGTGTGCAGGTAGGCTGTTGTTTCGACGTTGACGGCACAGTGCGAGGGTTGCAGCGACTACATGTGCGTGATGATGGAAGGCTGGCGGCATTGTAATGGTGGTTTCCATGGCTGCCTAGGGTTTCTGATGGGAGAGATGAAGATGATGACGTGGCAACATGCTATTGGCTCAGATTCTTTAGTGGAGATTAAGCCCACATGGCTTGTGCTGGTTGATAATTTTAAAAGGTGAGGATTGCCACATGGTAGCATTTGAGTGCATCTATTTTATGAGTTGAAAAAGGGGTGCAAATAGACAAAGGCAGGGGGTGCAGAAGTAGGTTTTGTGAGACCCATTTGGAAAGAGGGGAGTGTATAAGTAATGTGTGGGGTACAAAAGTGAGTTTTCAAGAACTTGCTGATTTTAGTCTTATTTAAAGGTGGTTTGTAAGTTCAATCATTTTATTTTGCCACCTTGAATGAGCTTAATTTTAACTTCAACTGCATCAACAAACGTTAAAATATCCAAGAAGTAATTTATGCAGCTAAAAAACCACTTTTTAAGACATTTTTATTACATAAGCTCAAATAGCCTAATTATCAGAACTGTCAATTAAATCACTCTTTAAGCACACAAATTTAATTAAATACCCCAAATTTAAATATTAAATGAGGGCAAAAATTTGAACTCATCACACACCCACACTTATCATTTTGCACTCCTAGGCAAAATTGAACAATTTCAAAACTTTATTCTGAGGTATTTTATTCCATATCTTCACTGGATTAAAGGAATGAATACAAATGGAAACAAATCAATCTTCTAGAAATCATGTTGTCATGCACATACAAATGGGAAGATTCTATTTTCACACATGAGTTAATCTTTTGAGTTTACAAGATAATCAAATATGAAAGAGAAACACTCAAGTTAAATGTATATTTTCTCACCAAAATTCGCTCAAGTGTTTTGGCTTATGTTTCCTACTCAAAATACCCATGCAAGTAAGCACTCTCAATGCTTAGCAAGACTCTAATATTCACAACTTTCAGAAAGCATACATTCAAAAATCATGAGGAGTTTTCACAAGTTATAACGGGGCCAAGGCAAAGGTAGGAAATTTTTTTTAGGATTTTTGTGTTTTTGAAATAGTTAGGTAGAAGGAATTATGAAGCATAGTTTCAAAAACAATCCCTTTTGTCTTTTTTTTTTCTCTTTTATCCTTTGTTGCTCTTTTTCGGAAAGCAATCATTTTTCATTTCAACACTTTATCATCAACAAATTTTTACCTTTTGCCATTTATAACTTTGTGGGTGAAATACTCACCCCCACACTTTACTTCTCAACCAATCTTAACATAATCCACTAGCTCCTTCTTTCTTCCTATTGTACGGAAAAACATGGTCTTTTTCTTTTTAAGGTTTAGCAATATGCTCAAAATAAGAAAAAGAGTTTAAAGCTCAAAGGGTCTACCAATGGATCAATGTCATGGTTAGCTTATTTGGCCAAGTAGCTAAAAACAAGAAATGCCTCAATCATATCAAATCATGCATATTCACCTAAGATACAAGACACAAGAATCAAGCTAAACATTTTAGTATAAACAAGACATGAGCAAGTCACACAAGAAAAATTGGAATGACACATGGTAGTCCATCCTTTACAATAAAGCTCAAAACTCACAAGGTCAAAACTCTTTCACAAAAGATTTATTCTAGAAACTCTCAAATCAACTCAATTAGTAAATCACAAAAACAATCCACTCATAGCACATGACTCTTTATTTTCCCAGAATTGTGATAGTTCCGATTAGTGAATCAAATCCCAAAATCCAATGTCAATATGTTTTATTGAAAGCAATTTTTTTTAATAAAAACAAACAGAAAACAAAATTAGAAAAGAAAAAACAAAACAAATAGAAAACAAAATCAGAAAAGGGGAAAAACAAATTTTCTCCCCACACCCCCACACTTTATCCATGCATTATCCTCAATGTATTCAATATGTATATAATGCAAAGAAAAAGTATGAAGGGTACTTACCTCCTTAAGGCGAAAGGTATGCGGGAGAAGTCAAGTTCATCCCATCCATCGTCTAAGGATTTTTCCTTGATCTCCACTGCTCCATAAGGGAATATTTTTGTAACAATGAATGGTCCTTCCCAAGTGGAGCGCAACTTACCACTCATGTGACCAAGCTTGGATTTGTATAGTAACACCTTCTAGCCTACCCTGAAATCCTTTCTAGCCACAAGCTTTTGGTCATGGAACTTCTTGGTTTTCTTTTTGTAGAACTTTGAGTTTTCATAGGCTGCAAGCCTAATCTCCTCTAGTTCTTGCAACTGAAGTTTTCGCTCTTTCCCTACTTCTTCCAAATCTAAGTTGCATGCTTTCACGACCCAATAGGCTCGATGTTCAATCTCCACAGTTAGATGACAAGCCTTTCCAAAAATCATCCTAAAAGGTGACATACCTATAGGTGCTTTGTAGGCTGTCCTGTGTGCCCAAAGTGCATCATCCAATCTTGTGGCCCAATCCTTTCGACTAGGCTTCACTACTTTCTCTAGTATCTTTTTAATCTCCCTGTTAGAGATCTCTACTTTCCCATTAGTTTGGGGGTGATATGGTGTAGCAATGCGATGTGTCACCCCATATTTCTTCAACATGTTCTCAAGTAGCTTATTACAAAAATGAGTCCCCTGGTCACTAATGATGGCTCATGGTATCCCAAACTTACAGAAAATGTTAGATCTGACAAAACTCATGACAACTCGAGAATCATTAGTCCTTGTAGCTATGGCTTCCACCCATTTGGAGACATAGTCTACAGTAAGCAAAATATAAGAAAACCCAAAAGAAGGAGGAAAAGGTCCCATAAAATCAATACCCCAAATATCAAATACCTCACAATATAGCATGGGTTGTTGAGGCATTTCATCCCTTCTTGTAATAGATCTTGCTGCCCTTTGACACTGCTCACAATTTTCATACACCCTTTGTGCATCTTTAAAGATAGTATGCTAATATAATCCACAATCCAACACTTTCCTACTTGTTCTTTGTGTACCATAATGTCCACCAAAAGGAGATGAATGACAAAACTCAAGCACATAAGGTATCTCGATATCTGGAACACACCTCCTTATGACTTGGTCACTACCAATGTGCCATAAGATTGGGTCTTCCCATATATAGTACTTTGCCTCACTTTTTAGCTTGGTTCTTTCATACTTGGAGAAGGAAAGAGGAATAGCAGAAATAACCAAATAGTTAACAATATCGGTAAACCAAGTTTCAGGAAACATACCTTTCACAATAGTCAATGCTAGGAGGACTTCATCAGGAAAGTCATCTTGAATAGGAATGTTATCTTCTCTATTTTCAATCCTGCTAAGATGATCAGCTACTAAGTTATGTGCCCCACTTCTGTCTTGAATCTCAATGTCAAACTTTTAGAGCAATAACATCCATCTGATCAACCTTGGCTTCGAATCTGCTTTCTTCAGAAGGAATTTTAATGTTGCATGATCAATGTAAACAATGACCTTAGAACCAAGTATATACGGTATGAATTTGTCCAAGGTAAACACAACAACCAATAATTCCTTCTCAGTTGTGGTGTAGTTAGCCTGTGCTATGTCCAATGTTCTGGAAGCATAATATATCGCATGTGGTAGTTTCCCATCTCTTTGTGCAACACATAAACTCAAATGGTAGTGTCCAGTCAGGTGGCTGGATGATATGAGTGGTGGTAAACTCCTTTTTCAATTTATCAAAAGCATCTTTGCACCTCTCTCCAAAGTCAAATGGTACATCCTTTTGCAACAAGTTGGAGACAGGGTTAGCTATTTTGTTGAAGTCCTTGATAAACCTCTTGTAAAATCTTGCATGTCTAAGAAAATATCGAACCTCTTTCATAGAAGAGGGGTAAGGCAATTGTGAAATAATATCAATTTTATCAGGATCTACAAATATACCATTTTTGGAAACAACATGACCTAAAATTATACCTTGTTCCACCATAAAATGTCATTTTTCAAAATTTAAAACAAGGTTAATTTCTTCACATCTCTCCAAGACTCTAGCAAGATTAGACAAGCAGTGATCAAAAGATGAACCATATACACTAAAATCATCCATAAAAACCTCAATACAATGCTCCAAAAAATCTGTAAAAATACTCATCATACATCACTGAAATGTTCCAGGAGCATTGCAAAGGCCAAATGGCATCTTCCTATAAGCATATGTACCAAATGGACAAGTAAAGGTGGCCTTATGTTGATCCTCGAGGGCAATACAAATGTGAAAATACCTAGAGAATCCATCAAGAAAACAGTAACGAGACTTACCTGCCAATCGGTCTAAAATCTGTTCCATGAATGGTAAAGGAAAGTGGTCCTTCCTGGTGGCCTGATTTAGTCTTCTATAATCAATACAGACCCTCCAGCTATTCTGAATATGAGTAGGAATCAACCCGTTCTTCTCATTCTTGACCACGATGATCCCATATTTCTTGGGGATCACATGTACATGACTCACCCAAGTGCTGTCAGAAATAGGATATATAATACTTGTTTGTAGCAACTTGGTGACTTCCTTCTTCACAACCTCCATCAGCTGAGGATTCAATCTCCTCTGAGGTTGCCTTGCTGGCTTAGCATCCTCCTCCAAGAGTATTCTATGCATTCAGAAAAAAAGGACTAATACCAGGAATATCTGCCAAAGTCCAGCCTATTGCTCTCTTGTGATCTTTGATAACCTGCAACAACTTTTGTTCCTGCTCATTTGTAAGCAAGGCAGATATAATAATAGGGAGTTTCCCATCCCTCTCAAGATAAGCATATTTCAAATGGAGATGGTAAATGTTTCAACTCCAAGGTGGGTGGTTGTTCCACAGATGGCAACATTTTACTGCCTAAGGTAATTTTAGCCTCCTCAACATCACACTCGGACGTCGCAAAGGTATCATATAGTGACACCACGTCTTCAATATCACCTATTTTATAGTTTTCTTTTTCATCTAAAATTGAGCACGAAATATTCGAAAAAGAAAAATTCGTAGAAGAAGAAAAACCAGAAAAAACATCCAATAATCCAAAAGTAAAATTGTTCACTACATTACTCAATAAATCAATACAAAATAAAGAATGGTCTTCGGTTGGGTGCTTCATGGCTTCTAGCACATTGAATTGCACCTTCTCATCTCCTATCTCCATAGTTAAGGATCCTGCATGCACATCTATCTTGGTACGTGTTGTCATCATGAACGATCTTCCCAAGATAATTGTGGTTGAACTCATTCCTTCATCCTTCATGTCCAAGATGTAGAAATCTGCAGGAAAAATTAACTTGTCCACATGGACAAGCACATCTTCTAGCACACCTGCAGGGTTAACTGTGCTACGGTTGGCCAATTGAATGACCACACCAGTAGACTTAAGAGATCCAAGATGAAGTGAAGTAAAAACTAATAAAGGCATTACATTAATGGAAGCTCCTAAATCTAACATAGCATTGTCAAACTTAGTACTTCCTATAATGCAGGGAATAGAAAACATACCTGGATCCTTACACTTTTGCGACATTCTGACTACAGGCTTCTTAATTAAGCTAGACACATTTCTTCCCATGTTCACTACCTCTTTGTCAATAACACGCCTTTTATGTGTACATAATTCTTTGAGAAACTTGGCGTATTTAGGAATTTGTCTTACAACATCCAACAAAGGGATGTTTATCTCCACTTTCGTGAAAGTATTCAAGATTTCTTTGTCTAACTCCTCCATCTTTTTAGTTTTTGGTTTCAAACGATTTGGATAAGGAGGAAGAGGAGAATAAGGTGAAGAATTTTCAGAGGAAGTATTAGGGGATACTAACCTGGAGTTATGACTAGGTTTAGGCGTTTCAGATGTTGCTTGTGTTGCTTCATCTGATCCTCCACTTTCATTATCAGGTACAACTTCATTGTCCTTATCGTCATCTTTTTTGGCATCCCCAAGGCCTTGTATTTGCTTACCCGATCTTAAAGTAATAACACTTACATTTCGTGGGTTGATTACAGTTTGTGCAAGCAAATTGCTCGAGCCTTGTTGAGACTTCATCTGGTTCAACTCATTTGCCATTTGTCTAATCTGGTTCTGCAAATTTTGATTAGTTGCTTCCATCGTCTGTTTCAACTCATTGATTTGTCCCTTCATCATGTCAGCCATCATTTTCATCATTGTTTCCATGTTTGAGTCACTAGAGGTTGCAGCTGGTTGTGGTTGTTGCCTTTGTTGAGGTAGAACATAGACTTATTAGTGTTGAGACTGCTGATTTCCCCATTTCTGGCTGGGATGTTCCTTCCAACCTGGGTTGTACTTGTTGGAGGACAAATCATGGTTGTATTACTGCTGAGGTGATTTATTATTGCCATAGATGTTTACAACATATGCCTAAGGTTGTTCATTGTCTAACGTCCCTGTCTCTGTTAACATAGAACAAGCCTCGGTAGGATGATTAGTAGAAGCACAAATTCCACATAAGGTAGAAGGGATAGGCTTTTTCTATAAGTCTGCCAAGGTCCTTACCATGGCCGCTAAGTCATCCAACTTCCCTTCTATTTTCTTGTGATCTGCAACATATGAAGTTTCTACTCCATGGATTCCCCTCAATAGAGTTATAGAATTATTCATGGTAGTAAATTGTTGATGGTTCGATGCCATATTCTCAATCAATTGTCTTGCATGTGTTGGCATTTTGTCCACCAATGCCCCTCCACTTGCAACATCTATCATTTGTCTATCCATGATACTCAATCCCGCATAAAAGTACTGAATGTAGAGATGCTCGTTTATTTGGTGATGAGGACATGAAGCACAAAACTTTTTGAATCTTTCCCAATACTCGTGAAGATTTTCTCTTTCTTGTTGCCTTATCCCATAAATATCTTTGCGAATAACAGCAACTCTAGACGCTAGAAAAAACTTTTCCAGAAATAATCTTTTCAGAGTCTCCCAAGTATTAATGGATCCTGGTGGAAGGCAGTGTAACCAATTATCAGCGGCATCTTGCAACGAAAATGGAAAAGCCTTAAGCTTAATATGTTCCTCTATCACTGTTGTAGGTCTCATGGATGAACAAACAACATGAAATTCCTTCAAGTGATGGTCAGGGTTTTCTCCTGCTAATCCATGGAATTTAGGTAGAAGATGGATTAACCCAGACTTAAGCTCACATTCTCCATCCAGATTTTGGATGCACATGTTTTGTGTAATTGCTACATCTGGTGAAGCTAACTTTGTTATTGTTCTTTCTTGCATTCTATCTTCTTGAATTTCTAGTTCATGTGATGGATAAGAAGATATGTTAATCACCGGAGGTGATTCTAGCGGTACACTTTCAGTGGTAGGTTCAGATGATGACGATGCTCCTTCAGTAGAACACCTGAGTTCAAGTCTCCTGCGTGATTCACGCAAGTTCCTTTCAAGTTCTGGATCAAGTTGATAGAATTGACCCGGGTTGGCCTAAGTCATGCAATACGCAATCCACCTAAAAGTGTTCCTCTGTTTTTTTCTTCTTCCTATTCTTGTTTTGGAGAAAGATTTCAAGAAAGAAATTAGTTAAGATGTCGTTGGGTCTACTCCCAAGAAAGAGAGATGCGTCATAGTGGACAACTTAAATACCAAGTCTTTCCTAGACAGAGTTTTCCTAACTAGTCTCAAAAAATTTCTTAAAAGAAATTCTTAATCAAAACAAAAATAGAAATTTGCTTGAAATATATTAAAAGAAAACTAAAGACTGCAAAAAACACAAACTCTATTAAACGTATATACGTAAAAAAAATATAAATAATAAATAATAAATTAAAAAATAATAAATTAAAAAATAAATAAATAAATAAAATCAAAATATAAGAAATACTAACCGTATTCCTCGGCAACGACGCCAAATTTGATAACGTTGTCGTTAAGCGATCAAATTACCACTACTTAATTTTAGCAACTTCAGTATTGCCAAGTTAGTAGTGAACAAACTAGTTAGGGTTAAGCTAACCCTGAGTCATCTCACAATGAATACATAATTGATCTCAAATATTTGATTCTTATAAAAATGCAATTAAAACTAGTAACAATAAAAATATGGGGTGTTGATATGCAAAGAATGAATATCACACAAATAAAAGATTTTAAACACAGTAATAGAAAATGGGTCAATTCCACTGCTTTTTCAAAATAGAATTCTTCATCGGTTATCTAGATATTATTGTTAAATTAATTATTGTTGTTGATTTACAAATCAATCAATGTAAAGTCTCAATTCATTTGTTGACATTCTCACTTTTAATCAAAGTACAATCTCAATTAAAAGTGAGAATTTGTAGATTATCCATAGTAAATTCAACCAAAGTACAGTCTCAATTAAATTTTACTATGCTAATCATGTTTATTCCTTTGTTTCCTCACCAAATAGAAAACTTAATTCATCAAAGTAAAGTCTTGACTAATTTTAGTTAAAGTGATTACCTTTAATCAAAGTATAGTCTCAATTATTGGCAAAAACTTATTTAATCACATGAAAGTTTCTAAATAAAATCAAAGTAAAGTCTCAATTGAATTAAAAACCTTTTCACTCATATGATTAGCATGCGTGTTGATTTAAAATCACTATTTTCTATTCAATTAAGAAGCAAAGGAACATAGATAAACAAAAAACATAACAATAATCAAAATAACAAATATATAAATTCATCTCACCTCAGAATCCAGTAAAGAAATTACAGTGGAATCAACACTAAAAGCTTAGCCCTCCATGACTTTGATGGAATACATGATAATATGATGAAGGAAAGAAATATAAAAAGAAAGGAAGAATGAGAGATGTGGTGGATGACGGTATCTGCCAAAACCAGAGAGTTCTAAGTGTTCTTCTTTTGCTCCCTTAGGTCTCTTTATATAGGCTTCAACTGGACTTGGGCTTTATCTATTCTGTTGCTGAAATATTTATCTTTATTTAATTAATTAGCAACTTAATTTATGTTCAATTTCCAATTCTACCCCTCTTGTTTAATCATTTTTACAAAATTGACCAGAATTTGACCAGAGTTGACTACTCCATTGACAAGTTTTGACCAGTTGACTACCCATTTAGAGGCTGACACGTGGTAGAGTGCTCTTTCTCCCAAAATTAGGGTTTCTCACGCTGCATCTTGGAAGTGCTACGTTGTTCGAGCATCGTTCAACAATGGCGGCTGTTGCATTCTCGACTGTTGCGTTCTCTGATAGAGGCTTGGAGGTTTCACGGTGATGCTTCAAAAACTACAGGTGCTTCTCCGGCGAGTTCCAGCAAGTGGTGGAGGCTCACTGTAGTGGTGGATGAAGATGGAGAACTTCATGATGAAGGATTGACCCCAACCAAGGATGAAGACACATGCTTAAGAAGACTAAGCATGTTTAGAAAGGAAGTTCATTAATCCTTCATCCCTTTTATTTGTGTTTGTTATTTTTGATTCCCTAAGTTGACTTAGTTGAATCAACTTTAATTGACTTGTTGACCTTTGACTAGGTTTGACTTATTGACTATAGTTGACTTGACTTAAGCCAACATGCTAATCTATGTTTATTTGCTTTGTAGGTTAATTAGGAGTAAGAAAGCAATGCTAGGTGGCG
>Ga0214543_1007341_pt1 | contig 18995 bp, 9 predicted proteins | sample CNSS2metaG_FD_160094 | JGI IMG/M metagenome (GOLD analysis project Ga0214543, IMG submission 160094) | Root nodule microbial communities from cowpea collected in UCLA plant growth center, Los Angeles, California, USA - CNSS2 | ecosystem: Host-associated > Plants > Roots > Nodule | place: USA...
CAGTTTATAACAGTTCAGTACAGTTCATATTATAGTGCAGTGCAGTTCAGTACAGTGCAGTTCAGTCCAGTTTATTTTTCAGAAAAACAGTTCAGTTCAGTTCGTCTGAACTGTTTTTCAGTTCAGTACAGTTCATACGAACTGTTTTTTAGTTCAGTGCAGTTTGTGGTAGTTCAGTACAGTGCAGTTATTTTTGTCCAGCCCTACTAATTAGAGCATCTAAACCATTCGAATTCTGATAGTATATTCAGGTTAAAGTATAAATTTTGTCCCTGAACTTTACACCCTTCCTCATCTTAGTGCCCACATGAAAAAATCCCTACATTTTGGTCTCTACGTGAATAAAAGTTTACAAAATGTTCCATGTTGGTTGTGTCAGATAACAGTGTTAGATTTCATATGTATAGCTGATGTTTAGTTCCCGTGTGAAAAAATGTACAATTCATTTTAGTCTCAACATTAAAATTAAACAAAACCCGATGCTTTGCTATTTACACCTGACATTTTTTTCCTTTCATCCCAACTATATGTATAAAAAAAATAACAAACCATTATAACTTCATTAAATGGCAGATACCAATCCACAAAGAATTTCTCAAGGACCAAAATGTAGAGTACTTTGTGAAGGGGGCCTAATACAAAAAATGTGTAATGACCAATTTTTTTAATTTAACAAAGTATTTTGTAGAAATTAAAGGCGAAATCAATATAAACATTTGGCATATACAATGAAACCCAGATCTTCAGGATACATATGTACATTGAACATGATTACCTTGTGAAGTTCCTCTTAGTTTCCCAGCAGCTATGATTCCAGTATCCTTTCCTTCACATCAGTTAATCCATAATGGTCTTCATCAAGAATCTTTTGCGCCCGAGTAACATCAAAGTTCTCATCGCTGAAATGAGAAATTAACTGATTAAAGTTCATGAAATTTGAAATAGTTTGGAGTTAACATAAAAATGACAGTTTTCAGAAAATAAAAACGCTGCCTCATCCAAAAGTCTCTGAACACTGCCCTTAATTGGTTATGCATTTATTTGTCACCTAAGGGCCTTTTCAAACCCCTATTTGGCAGCTATCCTAAATTTAAGGTGAAAAACATATCTGTCCCACATGGTAATGGTTGGTGTCTATATGAGGTAAGCCAAGAAATCTCAAATAAATTTAAATTACTCTAGCAATAACAATAAGAATGAAATTTGTAACATCCCAAAAATAATAGTCTTATTATTACTTTGTTAATCATGTGATTAATATAAATATAATGTAATGTTCAGTCTTCCAAGAAGTGTCTAAAATTTTTTCTGATTACATACAGGGTACATTAATAGGAGGATCTCTGAAATACACGTATATTTATACATATATAATTAATCCTAAATTACCATACCCATACTCGGAGTCTCACTGGATGCTCCTCACCATCGTCTGCAAGATCCTCTATAGATACATCTACCTTATCACTTGTGTGTGTGTGTGTATATATATATAAAAGATCATTGTCGGTTGGTATGAAACACCACAATAGAAATGAAGGGTAAGCTTATTTACTTTTAACATCTATCATAATTTTATAAGAATTTAAATAAATTTTGTAGTAACTATTCAATATAAATAAGCTTTCATCCGTCAATACACCACATTGTATCAATGATAGAGACTTAATCATTTATTAAAACTTTAACATGACCTAAACTCAATTTTCAGAATACTAGTGCATTGAATTGAATACTCATGAAAGTCATGCAACTGTCATGTATAGAAAATATACGACCTTAACTCCTCTTATTTCAAATCATCATCCTTATCCCAAAACATTATGACAGGGTTCGTTCCTTTCCGTCCTCAAAGTCATGGTACTATTCCATACTGATCCTGCAAACTACTACCTTCTTTGATTCTCACTACCTAAATTCCATTCTTTATAAGTAAGTGAGTTTAGTAGGGTCAGGATTACTTCACACTTCAGATTCCAACTCAATGCACTGGTCCAGGTCCCATTTAATATGATATTTCTCCTTAGAAATTATCATATTCACACAATTCACGCAATCGCAATACATGCATATAACATACACCATCACAACAAGTTCATCTTATCCATTCTCATCAAACCATGAAAAACGATCATAGAAATTTCATATCACAATATTTATCAGATATGTAGAATTCAATATCATTTATATGGTTCACATTCTCATCATCACTATCATTCCAGTCAAAAAGGTTGCACAAACAAATACATGTCCAACAATTCATCAACGGAACATAAAACAATAAATAACTAATTCAATCCGGCCAAATAAAAAATCATATTAATGTTTTGAACTTATAAAAATTAATAAGCTTCCCTTACCTCGAAATAGTTTGTCTAAAGCTAAAATTCCACTGCTCAATAGATTGAGTAATTCCCAACCAGAGAATCTGTTGTAAAATGTGGTCGGTCCAACATGCTCCTTCTTGCTTCATCTGCTAAGCATTGTGATCAATTTTCAATCAGACTGACGTTAACTGACAGCACTGCTACTGCTGCACACTTTATCCTTGTATACAGCTGATTGTAGAGTGAAATGTGCTGCTTTGAACTTAAAAGTTGTCCTAGATTCTGTCTCGTCGTATGTGCTTCTCATCTGCTACCAATAGTCGCCACAGGAGCATACCCCATCTCTAAAATGATGGTATCGAATAGGATCTCTAATTACAATATGTCGTTGCTCTATGATTGCTATAAGTTTTGCAAACTTATGACAATCTCCACAAATCTTTAGGTTCTTCCATATTCTAATAGTTTTCTCTTTAGGAAAGCTCATGATACCAAAAACAATTGCCAGTTTCTCACTGTGGTATCTAAGAGAGTCTTCTCTTTGTTCCCCTTCAAGATCTTGTAGTACAAAATTTGTGTCAGGTACATAACCAACACTAGTCAGCCTACAAATAAACTGGTTCAACTGTCTATTGATCTCATCTATTTGAGGATGTGATTTATCTCCCAAAATAAAAGCATGTATTTGCTTATTGACTTCAATCCAGCTACATCCAGGTTCTTTCCTTATGCCCCTTATTTTCATAGCCTTCCGAACTTCTGCAACCTCATTCCACCTTTTTGAAGTTGCATAAATATTAGATAATAACACATAAGCTCCTGTGTCATGTGGATCCAACTTTAGAATCTTTTTAGCAGCATGTGTGGCTAAATCCACATTTTGACGTGCCCTGCATGCATCAAGCAAAGTCCTCCACGTAACAACATCTGGCTCACAATTCATTTCATGAATTAACTTAACCATGTCATCAAGCTTCCCAGCTCTTCCAAGAAGATCAAGCATGCACCCATAGTGTTCTCTTTCAGGATCTACCCCATACAAGTTCTTCATAGATCGAAAATAGATCCAACCTTCATTTACTAGCCCCGCGTGACTACATGCAAACAAAATCCCAATAAATGTAATATGGTTTGGTTTTGGACCTTTCACTTTCATCGACTCAAATAAATTGAGTGCTTCCGTACTGAAACCATTTTGGGCCAACCCAGCAATCATGGTGCTCCAAGAAATTACATCTTTCTTAGTCATCCGATTGAAAATGAACTTTGCATCCTCCAAACTACCACACTTACAATACATATCTAAAAGGGCATTGTTGAGGATAAGATCTTGGTCAAACTTTAGCACAAGAACATGGACCTGCCTCCCTAACTCCAACAACGACAAACTAGTACACGCTCTCAATATACTAGTAAGAGTTGACTGATCCGCCCGAAAACCCGCTCTGCTCATGCTCTTGTAAAGATGCAAAGCCTCATCCCCATCACTGTGCTGAGCAAACGCAGCAATAATGGAGTTCCAAACAACAGAATCTCCAGTGACCATCTCACGAAAAATACTCAAAGCTTCCAGCAACTCCCCCAATTTCGAGTAAACATCAATAAGCGCACTGCGAACAAATACATCAGACTCCAACCCCACTTTCATTATACAAGAATGCAGTTGTTTGAGATCAGACAACCTCTCGCATGCTCTCAAAACAGAAGAGAAAGTAAACATGTTAGGCATGACTCCATCCCTAAACATAAAAACCAAGAACCTCATGGCCCTGTCATTGAGCTTGGCATTAGAGTAAGCGGATATCATAGTTGTCCACGATACAACATTTCGTTCAGGCATTTTATTGAACAACACATGTGCTTCTTCTAAGAGGTTGAATTTTACATACATATTGATGAGAGTGTTGATCAGAAAAGTTTTCGGGTGGTACCCGTTTGAGAATATGTGGCGGTGAACGCGTTTGCCTTCCCTGACAGCACCGTGAGCCAAGCAACACTTGATGAGCTCAGAATACGTGATAGCGTCGGCCCAAACTCTGCGTCTTTCCATGGCATCCAACAGATGCATGGCTCCGGGAAGGTCTCGCTGGTGACAAAAGTTGAGTAGAGATTCCGTCTCTTTGGGCACAAAGTGTGAAGATACGAGAGAGGAGTTACCACTATATGAACAGTGATGCAAGGTGAGTGGTCGCAACAATAGTAAGTGCTTTGATTTTTGAATGCTGCGTATGTAATTATAATTAAGGGCACTATCACCGTGATCCATAAATGAATGTAAGTGTCAAAAAAACAAAAGCAGATACCAATTACCAAGTATTCCTTTGGGAAATAAGAAGAGTTTAAAGAGAAACTACTTAGTGAAGTTACTTTTGGCACATCACACGTTTAATTGCTAAACAAAATAGTAATAATAATAATACGTTATAGTTTGATGGGAGTTGAATTCACTACCGGTATACCTATTGTAGGTTAATGTGAATTTTTAAATTAATAAAACTAAAAAGATGTTAAGTGAGAATTGAACTCATGATGACAACCATTGTCTATAAACTCTAACCAATTGAGTTATTACATCTTCGTGATATATTAAAAGTAATTTAACTATATTATGTCTCATTTAATTATTTTTAATTTATCAATAAAAAATATTTTCACAGGTCTTACAAAATTCCACGTATGGATACCTGTATCCCCAAGGAAGTGCAGTCAAGCAGTCCAAGTAGTTACGGGTAACACTGAATTCACTAGAACTAGCCTCCAACAACTGTAGTTTCACAAGTTCTTCATCTATAACTCGTAAAATATGAGGTGGGCAATTTTCTCTCTTCGGCTCAATCTTTTCCCTGAATTTACCTGAAATAAAAATTCAAATAAATGTTATGGTAAAAACAAATAACACTGGAGTATACCCCCATTAAACATATTCCATGAACGAACAAGTTTAAGCTGTGCAACTCACATTCGATGTGAGAACAAGAAACACCAACCAAAATACAAAAAGAAACGTACATTATAAAGAATATTCCTAGGCCCACTATAGTGCTGAACAACAGAATTGAAGGATACAGGATGGAAACATAAAGAGGACAAGATTTTAAAAATAAAAAAAAGGTTAGGTGAACCCTCTATAGTAATTTTGTAATCAGACTTCAACCAAATAGTGCAAGTCCTAGAAGCTAAATGATCTAGCCTACTTGTATGCACACAGCATATCCATGACAAAAGTTATAAAAGAAGCATGTTATCGTGTACTAAAACTAGACATTATATGTTAGAACCAACCAGTAAGGGCTGTTTTGCCATCAGTCTCCAGTTCCAACTCCTGCAAACAGGAATATTACAAGAAAATAAAATTAAGACAAATATGAATAGTAGAGCATTCGGCAAAACATATCATCACCTTGGTGCATTTGGATAAACAACATAATTGAACATTTCAGAAACCTCTCACCAAATAAGAACTTATTCAGATGATTGATTATAAACTTACTGGAGTGTGATAAAAGAGCTTATAATCACAAGACTAAATGAGCACCTCCCGTACATAGGGTATGGCAGCGCTGTAATGCACCCCAAAAATGACTGGAATAACCTAGACATGAAGTAGCATAACAAGAACAGTAGGACTTTCAAGCAGTCAACACACAAACATTGAATTTAAATCCTCCCAAAACCTCCCCTATGATTAATAAAAAAGTCACCCTCCAATCCAAGAGAAAAAATTTTCAACAAGCTCGTATGGAAGAAATGAGGAACAGAAAACTCCAATGATCTTAACAGATATTAGCTGAAGTGAAAAGTCTCCATTTCGCTCAATAAATAAAATCCCCACTGCACAGCCACTTGAAACAATTATTCAGTTCAGACTTGTAACAATGGTCAACTAGCAGCTTTTGATAAACTTCACAAATTACAAAAACGTGCTAAAGGCCTGTTTAGATTATCTTTTTTTATAAGCACTTCTAGAAGTTGAAAATAAGAAAAAAATATACAAACTTCTTTATAAGCTAAATTAAGGCCCTGGGTGGATAAATTTCTTTGTACACACTAATAGAGAAAGAAAAAGTGAAATACGATTTTTTTTTTTTTTATTCCCGAGTGAAGAAAAGCATTAGATAAAAATAGCTGGTGCAAAGAAAAACTAAATGATCTTAGGTCATGAGACAAGCCTGTTATATTTTCACTCACACACCGGAATTATTAAACAGTCTAAGTTAGTTTTCAATTGCTTTTAGCTATTGGACCTGAATCAAAATATATCCCTAACATGACATGTTACTTACATGAGAATTGTTCGATTTCTTAACAGATTTTAGGAGAAACTGAAACAATTGAGAAACTAATAATAGCAGTAACGACAGTAAGAAACTAACAGTGAGATAATCCTTGGGTCTGGGATATGTGGAAACGATGGCGGAGGCCTTTGACTGGTACTCCTCCTCAGCCGCTCTGACTCTAGCGTCAACTACTTGATCAGAACCGTCACCTGATTCGGAACAGAAAAAATACCTGCCTCCAATGTCGGTGTTTTTACCGCCGAGAGAACTGAACACTCTGAGCAACGGCCGCGAAGCAGGATCGTGTGCAGGACGGAGCACCGTGTGGTGCAGCCGGCGGATGCGCGAGAATGCAATGAGCTCCAACATTGGCTTCGTCAATTGAATGAGTGAAGGAATGGGATTTTGAAAATTGAAGGTTGGTTCATGTCCTAGTGAGTTTGGATAAGATTTAGATGACAGAATGGGATTTCACACTGCGCAACTGGAAACTGACATTGATAGTGCTTGAAAGGAAGAGGGCTGAGTTGTATTTTTCACAGATTTGTTAAAGCCCTTCATAAACCCTCGTTGGATATTTGAAAAAAAAAAGGATTTTTATAAAAGTAACTTTTTCTTGCAGCAGAAGTACGTGTGATCCTCAGTTGACAAAGGTGGGTTAAGAATGGGTGTTAGATGTGTGTCTTTCGAAAAATATTTAAACATTACTAAAATAAATTCTTTATATATATATATATATATATATATATATATATATATATATATATGAATATATCTATTATCTATTATATTTTAAAAAAAATATTATCAAAATTACTATATTATCTTTTTTTTTATTGACACATGTTTAAAAATTAGTTTTTTCGTCATTTAAAACTATGATACAAAAAGATCCGGGTTCAAATCTTACAAAAGTCAATTTATTTTTATTTTGTTATTAATTTATGATTTCAACTATAATATTAATTATAAATATTATTATTATTTATAATATTTTTATAAATATTATTATTTCTAATTATTAATGATATTATTATAAATATTATTTATAATGATAGTAGTAAAATTATAATAAATATTAGTATTAATATAATAATAATTATTGTTATTATTATACGTTACTATTATATATTTTTGTTAGTAATTATGTCTCAATTTTTATTAGATTATGATAAATTGTTCTTTTGTCTCAAATTTAAAAAAGAAAAATAGGTATATTGATAAATATATGATTTGTTTAAAATTTCACTGTCGATGTTGATACCCATTCAAATTTGAAGGATTTGTCGACCATTATTGAATTATGTTAATCTTTGAAAAAAACAAACAAATTAATTGGTTGTCTAATTCATTTTATTTAACTCTGAATGTTTGTTATTATTTAATATGAGTTTGAAGTCCCACATCGGGTGAGAATGATTTAGATAACTACTATATAAGTAAAATTACATAACAAATCTCATGGAAAGGAGTTCAATGAGGTTATATAAGTAAAAACACCCATCAAACTTATTGGGAGAAAAAAATGAGTAGTTGGATCATGGTTATGGACTAATACTATGGGTTAGGTTGGGGACTAATGGTAAAAAGACTCATCAAACCTCATGAGAAATAAATGGTCAAGATGATTATAATAATTATTATTATAGTTATTAGTATTTGATGCAAGATTTATTTTTGTCTCATAAACAACTAGAAATCCATTTGGTTAAATAAAAATATTATTTAAGAAAGTTCATATAAATTTTATACATATAAAAAGCTGTGTATTAATTTTATTGAAAAACTCATTAATTGAATTAGACTTTTATTTTAAATAGAAATTTAAATTTTATGTTTTTGTCCTACCATGAGTTTTTATTACGAATTTATGAAATATAAAAGTTATGATATGTTTTATATTTTAATTTAAATAATGAAATCATAATTATGTAATTAGTCAATTTTGATAGAAAATAATAAAATGATAACAACATAAAAATATACAATTATTTAAAAAAAATCATAAAATTTATAAATTTATAAATTATAAAATCATAAATAGTAAAATTATAAATTTTAAAATAAGAAAATAATATGTGGTGACAAATCATCGCAAGATAATAATATGATCAACTTCTTAAAATTAACATCCCTCAATAATCAGAAAAAAGTTAACGACAGGAACTAGATTGAAAAATATATATTTATTGAGTACTCAATAAACTACAAAAATTTGTCACTGACTCAATTAAAAGTTTTAAAATATATTATGCACTAAAAACATAATTAAGTCATATTATTACTGATATTATTATTATTATTATTATTATTAATATTGTTATTGTTGTGACTAGTAAATGAGTAAAATGAGTAAATATAAGTTCAAATCTCACATCGGATGAAAGTGATTTAGATAAGTAGTATATATATAGAATTGCACATCAAATCTCATAGGTGGAGGTTGTTATTATTTAATATGAGTTTGAAGTTCCATATCGGGTGGAAGGGATTTAGATAACTAGTATATATTCAGAATTGCACATCAAATGTCATGGGGAGCAGTTATCATTCAATATGAGTTTGAAGTCCCACATTAGGTGAAAGTGATTTAGATAACTAATATATAAGTAAAATTACACAAGTAGTTGAGTCATGGTTATGAATTTTATGTTGGGTTAAAGTTAGAGTTGAGACTAGGGGTAAAAAGACTCATCAAACCTCACAAGAAAGAAATTCACATATTTAGTAGTCGTTTGAAATCTTTTTATTATTATATTATTATTACTTATATTAATTTTATTATTTATTATTTTTCCTTTTTTATTATTATTATAAGAATTATTGTTATTATTATATTATATATTATTACTATTATTATTTTAACATTATTGTTATTATCGTTGTTTTTTTTAATAACAATATTAATTTTATTATTATTATTGTAATAGTTATTATAGTCATATTATTGTTATTATTATTTATATTATCACTACCGTAATTAATTTTATCGTTTTTATTATTTTAATTATTTTTGATATTAATTTTATTATCTGTAATATTGTTACCGATTTTTATTAGAGTTAATATTAATTATTATTATTATTTTTATTAACATGAGTCGTAGTGTAAATATTATTATTACAATTATTATTATTATTACAAGTTTGTACAATTATAAAATAATAATTTCTTAAAATTATAAAATATTATAGTATATTATCATAAATTATAAATTACAAAATTATAGAATTTTAAAATAATAAATTACATGTGGTGACAACACATCAAGGTGACATAAAGATAATAATTACATAAGTCCCTTAACAGGCACATCACTCGATGTTTAAAAAAATAGTTAATAGGTAACTCAATTAAAAGTAGAGTACTCAATAGATCATCAAAATTTATCAAGGAATCAATTAAAAGTTTTTAAATATATTAGGAACTTAAAACATAATAATAATATTATTATTATTATTATTATTATTATTATCATTATTAATATTTTTGTTATTATTATAAGTTTGTAAAATTATAAAATAATAAATTCATAAAATTATAAAATTATAAAATATTATTTATATTATCATAATTACAAATTAAAAAATTATAGAATTTTAATAAAAAAAAATGACATGTTGTGACAAGTAATTAAGATAACATAAAAAGATAATAACTACATCGGTCCCTTAACAGGCCCATCACCCAATATTCAAAAAAAGTTAATAGGATGACTCAATTGAAAAAAGTAGATGTCCCACATCCATATTATTTTCTTGTTGATAACTCTGATAATTTAATTGATTATCTTCTTAATTTCTTTAATATTTCTTCTTATTTGAAAAATATTAAAATTTGAAACCAAATAGTTATATTTTCCAATTTTATAAAATAAAACCTTAATTATCTTAAAATAAATAATAAAAATACCAATAAAATAAAATAAAAAATAAAAAATAAAAAAATGTCAATCATCACTGACTCAGTCGAATTTAGTCAAATTTCAATAAGGACCAACTAGTTCAAATTTAATCAAATTTTGACTGATTCCGATTCAGATGTAGTCAACCATATTTTAAATTGGTATGACCGATTCGAATTCAAAAGGATTGACTCGGTCGAATTTCACTCTGGAGTGTCTCTACTTAATATGGCTGGCTAATATTACACTCATCAAGCTTCAATAATATACAATATTAGCTTATTACTTTCTTAGGATAACTTTCACATTCAAGCAAATAGATTTGAAAATGAAAAAAAAAAAAAAAAAGACGCATAAGTGCTGCATGGGAAACACTTGTATACTGCAGCATAACTTCTTTTATCTAAATAAACCACATAATTCACAAATATGCAAAATGGTCAACCACACTAGCCATTTCTTTAACGACATATTGAGCGGTTTTGGGATTTATGTTTAGTTTGATTTTGATGGAACTACATATTAAGAACTGAAATACAAGACTCTATCTTGAAAATCTTTATTGCTTTACAACCGACACTCTCCTTATATATTTAGTCTCTTGTACACCATGCCAAACCTATCAGATTTGATACTATTTAGAGAACTGTTCTATACACCACGAAAGCTAGATAGATGAAGTGAGAAATTCTACTTTAAATAGAAGATTTGGGACAATGAGAAAGCATTTATTTCTACGTAGACAGCAAAAGCATTCTATATCATTCACAACCAGTTGTAATAGCTAATAAACAAGAAACCAAAGCTAAGTCAAGTTTGACATCTCAATATGTCAACTTTAATAGTTGATAACTAGTGAATATTTTAAAGTGAAATACTAAAATCCCATCTTTTGTAGCAAGCAATGAGTGTTAGGTTGTTGATGACATTACCATCACATCCTTCTTTTGAGCATTTGAAATCCATCATGATCACGTTGAATTTCATATCAGAACTTCAATCGTTCTCAAGTTACAAAATTTAAATACTAATTTCCCGAAGACAACAACATCCACCGCTGCAATGATCAAGAGTGATTGAATATACCCAGCAACTCAAAAGCCTTATTCTACTATGTGAACTTCTCGCTACATAAATCACCATGAGATCTGTTTCCTAACACTGCCCATAGACATAACAAAACCAATGAGTGTGTTCGTCTGTCATTGCCTAAGAACTCAATCTTTTAGGCAATGTTATCAAATTGAGATATCAGTTGTAAATCGCCAAGCATATTTTTGAATCATGAATCATAATTTGAATGGAGTAATAAGATTCAAAAGCAACTGAAATTTACTTTTAAATACATCATATAGATGATATACCGTATCCACTGTAAACATATTAAACTAGACATAGATTAAATTACTAAGGGAAAATCTTACAAAATAAAATTATTAGTTATATGAGTTTGTGAAGCCTTTATTTTAAAAGAATGAAAATGAAACAACTAAATAGCTAAATGGTGTATGTGCATTGAATAAATAAGTGATTAATAAAGTAGTGGAATAATCAAATACGATAAGTTCATTAATATTCCTTTAATACTCTTCTTTTAATGGAAACATGTATATTTTACCTGGAAGCGCCTGTCACGCCCTTACTTAGCACTTCCTCCAGCTGAATCACCTTTAACTATAAAGATTTCTGCAATATAATGGCAAAGAACATTCAATTCAAAGCACATTGTCCCCTCATCAAAAAGATTTGCAAAGACATAAGCTAATTTGACATGAATCAGATACACGTACAAAAAACTTCAGAAAATCAGAATACTATATTTACTGCAATGATAGCATTATATAGGCATATAATCTTTGATTTAGATTTGAGAATATCCTCTAATTATGTATAATAAGTCTCTTGTTTTTCAAGGTTTCTCAACCACACACGCAACTCTAGTGACTTTTCCGACAACGTTCTGACAACTACCCACCTAGTTCAGTTTTAAATATTTTGCTACATCCATTGATGCTTTTTTTACATTCTACATGGTTATCTTCCAAAATTGGAATCAATGCAAGTTATAGGAGTTTCAAACTTGAAAGACATATATATATGTCACATGTGATCGATATAAAAAGTTTTATGAAACATTTCAAGGGGACAAATTTGCATATGCATGTGTAAATTTTACTAAGAATAAAAATTTGGAACCACACTCAATCAATTCAATTTAGGATATCCACCTCACCCAATTTCATTTGGACTTTGTACCAAATATCAAAATATGAAGAACAAATCCAACTCAAAATTAAATTTTGATGGAAAAATAAATTTGAGTTCCATAAATTTAATAAAGGGCTCAAAAACCAATTAACCTGTCGTAAGAACACTTAAAATGAACACTCAACTCATATTCGCAAAAAGATTCAAACTGTTAATTCGGATATACTCATACCTTGTCATGACTATGAATACATATTTCAAATTTTGCTCCCTCAATCTTAGTGTGGTTGCACACCCAATTACACAGTGAACATTCTAATTGTAATCTCAATATCATTCGGACTCAAGAAATTGTCAAAAATAAAATAAAGCATTCATCTCACAAGTGAATTATGAGCAACGTATCAAATATAAGCATATGAAGTTTGCATTGGGACAAAGATAGCTAAAGAATACATCAGTAGTCCGAATAACAAGAGGCAACTCGATTTTCTCATGTGAACAAAGAAAGTCAAAGTGCACTTTGACAATTCTTTTTGTGACGGGACAACTAAAAATATTCCCATATGGAATTTGCACAGTGAACTAAGAAAATCAAAGTGAGATTCGATAATTCCTGATGGGATAACTCAAAATATACCCGTATGAAACTTGCACAGTGAACCAAAAAATCAAAGTGCTATTCGATAGTTTCATTTAGGGTGTATACCTAAACCTTTCAAAATTGCAGTCACAATTTCAACTCTGATTTCAAGAGCGAATGAAACAATACATGTTTAAGATGTCAAATCCTTTTCAAGGATCAATAACAATTTATGTTGGTAACAAATTAAGTATAAAGCCAGATTGTAATCTAAGAATTTTGCACGAAATTAGGCTCACAAACCATAGTCGTTTCTTGTCACAACTAAACATTTTCATCTTGTAAAAAGATTCAAACTGTTAACTCGGATATACTCATACCTTGTCATGACTATCAATAAATATTTCAAATTTTGCTCCCTCAATCTTAGTGTGGTTGCACACCCAATTACACAGTGAACATTCTAATTGTAATCTCAATATCATTCGGACTCAAGAAATTGTCAAAAATAAAATAAAGCATTCATCTCACAAGTGAATTATGAGCAACGTATCAAATATAAGCATATGAAGTTTGCATTGGGACAAAGATAGCTAAAGAATACATCAGTAGTCCGAATAACAAGAGGCAACTCGATTTTCTCATGTGAACAAAGAAAGTCAAAGTGCACTTTGACAATTCTTTTTGTGACGGGACAACTAAAAATATTCCCATATGGAATTTGCACAGTGAACTAAGAAAATCAAAGTGCGATTCGATAATTCCTGGTGGAATAACTCAAAATATACCCGTATGAAACTTGCACAGTGAACCAAAAAATCAAAGTGCTATTCGATAGTTTCATTTAGGGTGTATACATAAACCTTCCAAAATTGCAGTCACAATTTCAACTCTGATTTCAAGAGCGAATGAAACAATACATGTTTAAGATGTCAAATCCTTTTCAAGGATCAATAATAATTTATGTTGGCAACAAATTAAGTATAAAGCCAGACTGTAATCTAAGAATTTCGAACGAAATTAGGCTCACAAACCATCGTCGTTTCTTGTCATAACTAAACATTTTCATCTTGTAAAAAGATTCAAACTGTTAACTCGGATATACTCATACCTTGTCATGACTATGAATACATATTTCAAATTTTTCTCCCTCAGTCTTAGTGTGGTTGCACACCCAATTACACAGTGAACATTCTAATTGTAATCTCAATATCATTCGGACTCAAGAAATTGTCAAAAATAAAATAAAGCATTCATCTCACAAGTGAATTATGCACAACAAATCAAATATAAGCACTGCAATTTGCATTGGGAAGAAGATAGCTAAAGAATACATCATTAGTCCGAATAACAAGAGGCAACTCGATTTTCTCATGTGAACAAAGAAAGTCAAAGTGCACTTTGACAATTCTTTTTGTGACGGGACAACTAAAAATATTCCCATATGGAATTTGCACAGTGAACTAAGAAAATCAAAGTGCGATTCGATAATTCCAGGTGGGATAACTCAAAATAGATCCGTATGAAACTTGCACAGTGAACCAAAAAAGTAAAGTGCTACTCGATAGTTCCATTTAGGATGCATACCTAAAACTTTCAAAATTGAAGCCACAATTTCAATTCTGATTTTAAGAGCGAATGAAATAATATATCTTTAAGATGTAAAATCCTTACAATGATCAATAACAATTTATGTTGGCAATAAATTCAATATAAAGCCAGATTGTAATGTGAGAATTTCACACGAAATTAGGCTCACAAACCATCATTGTTTCTAGTCATAACTGAACATTTTAATCTTATAAAAAGATTAAAACATTTAAGTTGGATACACTCATACCTTGTCATGACTGTTAATACACCCAGTTACACAACAAATATTCTAATTGTAATCTCAATATCATTCAGACTCAAGAAATTGTCAAAAATTCAACAAAGCATTCATCTCGCAAGTGAATTATGAGCAACAAATAAATTTAAGCATATGAATTTTGCATTGGAATTTGCACATTTAACCAAGATAATAAAGGGTAAATTGAGAATTTCAGGTGGTCCAACTCAAAATATGCACTTACGAAACTTACAATGTGAACCAAAATAATCAAAGTGTTATTCGACAATTTCATTTTTGTTGAATGCCCATAACTTTCAAAATTAGAGCCACAATATCAACTCATATTTTAAGAGTTAATAAAACAATATATCTATAAGCTGTCAAATACATACAAAGATAAAAAACAATCTTTGTTACCCATAAATTCAGTATAAAGCCAAATTGTAATCTGTCAATTTCACACGAAATGATGCTCACAAATCATCATTGTTTCTTATGATAGTTAAAAATTTTCATCATGCAAAACAATTCAAAATGTTAACTAGATATAATCATCTCCTATCTTGACTATGAATAAATAATTTAAATTGTGCTCCTTCAGCCTCAATATGGATGCACACCCAAGTTACCAAACCAATATTTCACTTATAATATCTCAATATCATCCAAGCTCAAGAAAGGGTCATACACAGAATAATGCATTTATTTTGCAACTGTATTATAAGCAACAACTCAAATATAAGCATGTGAAATTTGCACTCCAAATAAAAGGAATTTTATAGGGCTTTCAAAATAGGAGGCACAATATCAACTCAAGCTATAGGGCTTTCAAAGTTGGAGGAACAATATCAACTCATATTTAAAATTGGAGGGACATTATCATGTCAGTTTTCTAGTGTGCATAAAACAATATATCTACAGGATGTCAAATCAATACAAGGATAAAATCATATTTCTAAGCAACAACTCAAATATAAACATCTAAAATTTTCATTATGATGTAAAATTACAAAAAAAAAAAGACGTCGTTGAAAAGAATTGCAACAAAAGGAGTCAATGTTACCTGCCTTGAAGATGGTACAACAGCGAGAAAAAAACTTTGCTTAAGGACTGCAAATACAAGGAGGTTGTAACTGCAAAGAGGCAATATCGTTAAGAATGCAGTAACAACCCAATAAAGAACTAAAATTTCAACTGACTAATGGTATATTTGTACACTAAAATAAACGATTAAAAAGTGAATTGGTTAGAATGAATAATTATGAACTTCTAGCACATGTAATAAACGGTTATCATATCTCAAGAATTAAATTGACACAAAGAATATAATATGAACATCAAACATTTATAAAGAAACATAAATGTGCTTTAAAAATTAACCTACTTGAAGAACAAAATAATTTGTTCCACTTCCCTTTCCTTTTAAATTCCTTTCACCACACTTTCAGCCAAATTCAAAAATAATTTATAAATTGAAAAACAAAAAACTCAGAAAAAGAATAGAATTTATAGAATGGACATTCTTTATCACCTTTATGTTCTATATCTAGGTTTCATTATTTGAAATCAATTACATGTTTTTAATAATGAGAAAATCATATATTTGAATATGTTAATTGCATAGTTTACCTTACTAGAACTGCCTTGACCAAACACTTCCATGCCTTGACCAAACACTTCCATGCTTTTTGTCCGAGAAGGAATAACCAACAAGATAAATTTTTCATTCGTACCTAAGGTGTAACGAGGCATAGATGGATAAATATACAGAAAAAGAAATAACAGATTTGTATATCAAAGTTTTCTTTCACAACAGTGAGATGTGATCCTTAAGTTCATGTTCAAGACAACCAATCTTTTACTCAAGCGATGTGGTTTCGTTCTAACATTCACTAACTAATCCATTAAATATACAATCACATAATTCTAATCATAATATCACACTTACATTCCTAACCAAAATAAAAACACATCACAATTATTCTACAAATATATAAACATATTTCTTAATAATATAATCCTAAGTTCAAGAATTCATAACTAATTTATCAAAAATCATTCGCTATATTAATCTAAAAAAACTTCTAATCCCATAAAAAATTAAGAAGGTTATTACGCTCTATAATCCTAAATATCAACAAATTCCAATCAATACAAAAGTGAAGTTGTCCCACTAATAAAAAAATCACCATTAAATTTATAGAAAAAGGTTTAGGAGAACCACCATTTTCTAAATACTCCTAACACGTCACAATTTTAGTGACAAATACTAACTAAGTCCACCTATTCACGCACAATCACAGATAACTCATAAAGTCTCTTTTGCAAGCTTGTTCACAAGTTAAACCTACTAATTTGTCCAATTTAGTAAATCATTAGAAATGTATAATTTTCCCAAATTCATTAGAAAAAAAATCTCTCCCCAAATTTCTAACAGAAACATGTAACTTTCACAAATCAATGACTTGTTTTTCACTATCTGTTCCACTAGTGAAAACAACTGAAAATACAAATTCACAGTTAATTCTTAAAAACTTACCTTCTCTCTATTATCGCTCACACCATCTCTTATGACAAATACATTCACATAAAATAACAATACTATTCAAATAAGCACATAAAAATACCAATCTCTAAGAATATGCCAATATTTCTAAATTTACATTCACTAAATAATCAATTAACTACATCATAATACTCACAAATATTGACAAGGTCTTAGTACTCAAACAATTATAAATACTACACTAACGAAATTAACATATTATTAAGGAGTAACCCATATTAAAAACAACACTCAAAGGTATGTGATAATCAAACCCATGTTCAACATGACCACATTTTCGCTTAAGTGATATGATTTCACTCTAAGATTAACTAAATGGCTAACTACATCATTGTATTCTTACATAGATCTAAACATACAATCACAAAATTCAAAATATATTTGTAGGTTGTCAAATAAATACAAGGCTCAATAACATATTTGTAAACAACAACTGAAATATAAGCATCTAAATTTTCATTGTAAATAAAAGAAATTAGAAGGGATACCAAACCCGGTGACTAAGCACAATCCCCACATATGGTAAGTAAACAGAACAAATTTTCAATCTAATGTAAAATTACTACAAAAAAAATGGATGAAAAGAATTACGACAAAGGGAGTAAATGTTACCTGACTTGAAGATGGTAAAACATTGAGAATAAGATTAAGCAAAGAGAACAACAATTACATAGTATGTTGGAACTTCTAAGAAGCAACATCATTAAGAAGGCTGTAGCATAACAACAAACAACAAAAATTCTAACAAGCAAATGGTATATCTTCATAAAACAAATTAACTTATCACAATTAGGCCACAACACATAACAAATGTTCCAAACTACGATACTAATTTGAAGAACTTATACCTAATTTTTCAAAAACCATTCAATATAAATTCAGCACTAAATTACTCACAAAAAAATCAATTTACAACAGTAATTAACACAGCTATAATCATATATTAAACTAAATATAAACCCATCTTTCGAAAGCACCACTAAGAAAACAACAAAAATACTAACATAGTCTAACAACTGTAATACAATTGCAAAGACAGATTTGACGAAATTTACACACTACTAGCAACTAAGCTGTACAACAACAACAAAAAAAACACATTGGAAGCATTAATTCATTTTCAACATGAACAATTTCTCATTCAATTGATGTGTGGTCGATTCACTAAATAATGCAATAACTATAGAATCATGGTCCAAGACAACTTTAATTCTACAATCACACTTACACTCCTAACCAACATATAAACACGTCACATATAACAGATATAACAAGAAAAAAACAATCCTAAATTCA
>Ga0214543_1007342_pt1 | contig 18991 bp, 9 predicted proteins | sample CNSS2metaG_FD_160094 | JGI IMG/M metagenome (GOLD analysis project Ga0214543, IMG submission 160094) | Root nodule microbial communities from cowpea collected in UCLA plant growth center, Los Angeles, California, USA - CNSS2 | ecosystem: Host-associated > Plants > Roots > Nodule | place: USA...
ATCTTTTTATCTTTATCCCTCCTATTTTTATAATTTTATTTGACTAACACTTGTATAGTTTTATAAGAACTAATTTGTTAAAAATCAATTCCGTGTTCGTTGGGAGACGACTTTGGGTTACTTTACCCTTACTATTTTGTTGACTACTTTCTTAACAATACTGAAGTTGTTATAGATAAGTAGTATTAATTTGATCGCTTGACGACAGCGTTATCAGTGGTGCCTTATGTGATGGACATAATTCCGTGAACCTCTTGGTAAGGTTTCATGGTGGTGCCTTAGTGTATATAATTAGGTAAGGATTCAAGTAAGAATTGCATCCTGAAACTATAATGAGTTAATTAGTCTCACATAGAGCGAACTAATTCAAGTGGTGAGAGTAGTAGGAGGCCCAATTGAATGACCACACCAGTAGACTTAAGAGGTCCAAGATGAAGTTAAGTAAAAATTGATAAAGGCATTACATTAATGGAAGCTCCTAAATCTAACATTGCATTGTCAAACTTAGTACTTCCTATAATGCAGGGAACAGAAAACATACTTGGATCCTTACACTTTTGTGGCATTCTAACTGTAGGCTTCTTAATTAAGCTAGACACGTTTCTTCCCATGTTCACTACCTCTTTGTCCATAACACGCCTTTTGTGTGTACATAATTCTTTGAGAAACTTGGCGTATTTAGGAGTTTGTCTTATAGCATCCAACAAAGGGATGTTTATCTCCACTTTCTTGAAAGTATTCAAGATTTCTTTGTCTAACTCCTCTATCTTTTTAGTTTTTGGTTTGAAACAGTTTGGATAGGGAGGAAGAGGAGAATAAGGTGAAGACTTTTCAGAGGAAGTATTAGGGGATACTAACCTGGAGTTATCACTAGGTTCAGGCGTTTCAGGTGTTGCTTGTGTTGCTTCATCTAATCCTCCACTTTCATTATCAGGTACAACTTCATTGTCCTTTTCTTCATCTTCTTGGGCATCCCCAAGGCCTTGTATTTGCTTACCCGATCTTAAAGTAATAACACTTACATTTTGTGGGTTGATTATAGTTTGTGCAGGCAAATTGCACGAGCCTTGTTGAGACTTCATTTGGTTCAACTCATTTGCCATTTGTCCAATCTGGTTCTGCAACTTTTGATTAGTTGCTTCCATCGTTTGTTTCAATTCATTAATTTTTCCTTTCATCATGTCATCCATAATTTTCATCATTGTTTCCATGTTTGAGTCACCAGAGGTTGTAGCTGGTTGTGGTTGTTGTCTCCATTAAGGTGGAACATAGACTTGGAGGTGATGAGACTGCTGATTTCCCCATTTGTTGCTGGGATATTTCTTCCAACCTGGGTTGTACTTGTTGGAGGACAAATCATGGTTGTATTGCTGCTAAGGTGGTCTATTATTGCCATAGATGTTTGCAGCATATGCCTGAGGTTGTTCACTGTCTAACGTCCCTGTCTCTTTTAACATAGAACAAGCCTCGATAGGATGATTAGTAGAAGCACAAATTCCACATAAGGTAGAAAGGGAAGTCGTTTTCTATAATTCTGCTAAGGTCCTTACCATGGCAGCTAAATCATCCAACTTCCCTTATATTTTCTTGTGATTTGCAATATATGAAGTTTCTACTCCATGGATTCCCTTCACTAGAGTTGTAGAATTACTCCTAGTGGTAAATTGTTGATGGTTCGACGCCATATTCTCAATTAATTGTCTCGCATTTGTTGGCCTTTTGTCCACCAAGGACCCTCCACTTGCAACATCTATCATTTGTCTATCCATAATACTCAATCTCTCATAAAAGTACTGAATGAGGAGATGCTTGTTTATTTGGTGATGAGGACAGGAAGCACATAACTTTATGAATTTTTCCCAATACTCGTGAAGATTTTCTCTTTCTTGTTGCCTTATCCCATAAATATATTTATGAATAGTAGCAACTCTAGATGCTGGAAAAAAACTTTTCCAGAAATAATCTTTTCAGAGTCTCCCAAGTATTAATGGATCCTGGTGGAAGGCAGTATAACCAATTCTTAGCAGCATCTTGCAACGAAAATGGAAAATCCTTAAGCTTAATATGTTCCTCTATCACTGTTGTAGGTCTCATGGATGAACAAACAACATAAAATTCCTTCAAGTGATGGTACGGGTCTTCTCTTGCTAATCCATGGAATTTAGGTAGAAGATGGATTAATCCAGACTTTAGCTCATATTCTCCATTCGGATATTGGAGGCACATGTTTTATGTAATTGCTGCATCTGGTCAAGCCAACTATCTTATTGTTCTTTCTTCCATTCTATCTTCTTGAATTTCTAGTTCAAGTGATGGATCAGAAGATATGTTAATCACCAGATGTGATTCTAGCAGTACACTTTCAGTGGTAGGTTCAGATGATGACGGTGCTCTTTCAGTAGAACACTTGAGTTTAAGTCTTCTACGTGATTTACGCAAGTTCCTTTCAAGTTTTGGATCAAGTTGATAGAATTGACCTAGGTTGGCTCGAGTCATGCAGTACGTAGTCCACCTGAAAGTGTTCCTCTGTTTTTTTTTCTTCCTATTCTTGTTTTGGAGAAAGATTTCAAGAAAGAAATAAGTTAAAATGTTGTTGGGTCTACTCCCAGGAAAGAGAGGTGCGTCACAATGGACAACTTAGATACCAAGTTTTTCCTAGACAGAGTTTTCCTAACTAGTCTCAAAAAATTTCTCAAAAGAAATTCTTAATCCAAAAAAAAATAGAACTTTGCTTGAAATATATAAAAAGAAAACTAAAGACTACAAAAAACACAAACTCTGTTCTTGCGGAGAACAAATAAGAGAAGTCAGAAACAAATATTACTTTACCTCAATCCCTAATCTCTCTAGTTGGCTTCCTCTTGGCTCGTGTATGCCATCTGTTGGTACTTCGGCTTGGACCCGTGAGGGGTTACCTGCGAGAAGACTCTGACGATCAAGTCAGCCAAAGGATTCTCAGAAAGTCAAATCTCGTGATTAAGGGATTAATAAACGCATACCTTTAATTGTTAGGGTCCACGCATATTTATAGTTTATTAATTATGTTTGACCATGTCATGGGCTGGGCCATCGTTTGGGCCGGAGGTGGGCTAGGGCCTAGCCTAGGCCCTTTAGTTCGATCATTGTTGGCCTTAGGGGTCTTACCTATAATACTTTAAGTCCGGAATGGTTGACAGTCTTACATGCCAGCTTGATTCATCTGAGAACCATTTGCATGCTTGAGGGGCTTTATGTAGGCAGGTTTTACCGTATAGGTGCAGTACAAACTCTATTAAACGTATATGCGTAAAATAATAATAAATAAATAAATAAAAATAAATTAAAAATAAATAAATAAATAAATAAAATCAAAATATAAGAAATACTAACCGTATTTCCCGACAACAATGCCAAATTTGATATCGTTGTCGTTAAGCGATCAAATTACCACTACTTAACTTTAGCAACTTCAGTATTGCCAAGTTAGTAGTGAACAAACTAGTTATGGTTAAGATAACCCTGAGTCATCTCTCAATGAATACATAATTGATTTCAAATATTTGAGTTTTATAAAAATCTATCCTAAATGTAATTAAAACTAGAAACTATAAAAATATGGGGTTTTGATATGCAAAGAATGAATGTCACACAAATAAAAGATTGTAAACACAGTAATAGAAAATAGGTCAATTCCACTACTTTTTCAAAATAGGATTCTTCATCAGTTATCTAGAGATTATTGTTAAATTAATTATTGTTGTTGATTTATAAATCAATCAATGTAAAGTCTCAACTCATTTGTTGGCATTCTTACTTTTAATCAAAGTACAATCTCAATTAAAAGTGAGAAGTTTTAGATTATCGATAGTAAATTCAACCAAAGCACACTCTCAATTAAATTTTACTATGCCTAATCATGTCTATTACTTTGTTTCCTTACCAAATAGAAAACTTAATTAATCAAAGTAAAGTCTTGACTAATTTTAGTTAAAGTAATTACCTTTAATCAAAGTACAGTCTCAATTATTGGCAAAAACTTATTTAATCAAATGAAAGTTTCTAAATAAAATCAAAATAAAGTCTCAATTGAATTTAAAAATCTTTTAACTCATATGATTAGCATGCATGTAGATTTAAAATCAAGATTTTCTATTCGATTAAGAAACAAAGGACATAGATAAACAAAAACCACAACAATAATCAAAATAACAAATACATAAATTCATCTAACCTCAGAATCCAGTTAAGAAATTACAGTGGAATCAACCCTAAAAGCTTAGCCCTCCAAGACTTGGATGGAATACATGATAATAATATAATGAAGGAAAGAAAATAAAAGAAAAGGAAGAATGAGAGATGTCGTGGATGATGGTATTTGCCAAAACTAGGGAGTTGTTAACTGTGTCTCTTCTGCTCCCTTAGGTCTCTTTATATAGGCTTCGACTGGACTTGGGCTTTATCTATTTTGTTGCTGAAATATTTTATCTTTATTTAATTAATTAGCAACTTAATTTTTGTTCAATTCCCAATTTTGCCCCTCTTGTTTAACCATTTTTACAATATTGACCAGAGTTTGACCAGAGTTGACTTCTGCTTTGACCAAGGCACACCACGATACCAGATACAAAGTATAATACAAGAACTTCACAATAGTTATTAAAGTACTAAAGGACAAAATAGTACATGGGTCATAGCCCAATGAGAAAGCCCAAGACAGTAGAATCCAGCCTAGATCGCCTACGCAGCGGAACCATCACCTCCCTGTTGACCCTGGGTGTTCCTCACATCTGCTCACATCAATAAATTGATGATCATCACAAAAGGAGAAAAACCACACACAAGCAATCAAACAAGCAAAAGGGTAACCTAGAGTATAAAATAGTTTATCATACAGTTACATGTTATTTCACATTCCAATTAGTATATCCCATCCAAACATGTTATGACCTTTCAAACAATACACTAAGACTCAGACTCGACTCATCCAAATACATATAATTTAGTCAGATTCAATAGATACTTGCACTTGTGGTGGATTTCTCTGCTCACCCCCGAGTTTCTCACCCTCGAGCTAAGTGTTACAATGTTACAATGTCTCAACCCCCACACACAAGGTTAGCCCTTGATGAATTTCAGGCCTATTGTTACTCTCACCACAAGAGTCAGTCCGCTCTATGTGAGACTAACTGACTCTTTAGAGCGTCAGGAGGCAACCTTACCTTGAATCCTTACTAAATTATATAGATGGGGCACCACCATGAACTCCCACTAACAGGAGTCATGGAATTATGCCCCGACCATTGAAGCACCACCATGAGGTCTCACCTAGAGGCTCATGAAATTACGTCCTGACAACATACCAATCATATTCACACAATCATGTAATATTTATGATGCTTATAAATCTCATGCCAACCTTTATAATCCATCCTCACACATGTTCCATGTTGAATCCATTCCAAATCATCCTTCCTAATCCATGAATATAGAAGTGTAATTCATATCGACACCATGCCACTTTGATTACCAACCATCTCATACAAGTCACATGCCAAGGTTATGTTAAACTTATCAATCACAGACCATAAACCATTCTACTCATACCCATTCGCCCAATTCATGCTTTTCAAAGTAATTGAATGAATCCACAAGTTCAAGTTAAAGTAAGGAACTAAAACTATGCAGTAATTCTCGCTTAAGCTAGACTGATCTCGCTTAAGCTAGACTGGTCTCGCTTAAGCTAGAAATTCTCACTTAAGCTAGACTGATCTCGCTTAAGCTAGAAATTCTCGCTTAAGCTAGACTGATCTCGCTTAAGCTAAACTGACAGCTTTTCACTGGTTTCAACATGTAAAAACATAAAATCCCAAACATAAAAAATGTAAGAAAACACAAGCACATTGTATAAAATGTTGGCATCATATTTCATGCTTTAAAACGGTGAACAAATCAATCATGGGAACATACAAACATTTAAACAACTGTGATGTCAATCTCGCTCAAGCTAAGGAGCTCTCGTTCAGGCGACAGGGTCTCTCGCTCAAGCGAAAAGTTTTCGCTTAAGCGAGATTGAAAACAGAGAGTACTTCGAGTTCTCGCTCAAGCTAGCCCATCTCGCTCAAGCGAGAGGCCTTCGCTCAGGCGAGCACTCAAAACTAAAGGGGGCGAGTTAGTGTCATTCTTGCTTCTGCGAGAGCTCCTCGCTTAGGCAAGAGCTTTCCATTTGGACGAGAAACAGCTCGCTTAGGCGAGCATAGCAGATCTCACCTGCTCTCACGCATGCAAAGGCAAAAATCCATCCAGAAACAATACATCGATTATTTTTACACCATCAAAAGCACATCAAATTATCAAGAGCACCCAACAGAATCAAAACAAGCACAATATTTATAAAAGCATGAAAAATCCTAGCTTCCCTCACCTGGACAAATGTTAGTGGAAAGCACAGGCACCTACGACAATGAACCCAACAACTCCAAGAGCATACTCAAGAGGTGGAGCAGAGAATGAGGTTGAGCTTACTTGAATCTGAATGAGCTTCGAGCCCTAGCAGAGCACTATTTGAGGGGAAAAGAGGAGTAAGGTGGCTGATTTTGCAAAGTAGGCAGAACATGAGAGGGTTACGCTGGTTTAGGGGTGTTGGGATGCTCTATAGGCCAGCCTTAGGCCCAACTGACTAAGAGAGACCCTTAAATTTTAGGACAGAATTAAAGTGGGTCTTACAACGTAGTTCTTAAAAAGCTTGTTTGTTTAAAAAAGTTGATATTTTGTATTTGAAATTTTTGTATGATTTTGGTGTTTTTTGAGACTATTTAAAAAATAGTGTCATACGACGCGAACAACCGAACAGACACCAAAAGAGAAAAAGAAAATATTGTTTTGGATATTTTTTTAAAAAAATGAGTGTCACACGGTGCGGGTGACCGGACATACACAATAAAAGAGAACGAAAATTATTTTTGATATTTTTTATTTTTCCTATTTTTTCTATTTCTGTGAATTTTATGATTTTTAAATATTTTTAGAAAAAAAAAACATGTGTACAAAAGAGGAGCCAAAAATAGAATGAAGATAAAAAATGGAAAATGAATAATAATAAAAAATGCATGGAGGGTGTAGGCATAAAACATAGTGGGGTGCAATGAGTAAAGTTTGAAAATGAAGTGAAAATAAATGGAGGGTGTGAACTAAGAAAAATAGGTGCAATCAACAAAGGCATGAAGGGTGCAAACGTAAACAGTGGGGTGTAATAAGCGTAGACAAGAAAAACACAAATAGTTTTACAAATCACCAAAAATGGGGGGTGGAAATCAATGGAGGAGGTGCGTGAAGAAGGATGGATCTAAAACCTAGTCTTGGCCCAAGTAAATGAAATGAGAAACCCTAATTAATCTAACCCTAACCTCTTCTTGATTAGCAAAGCAGATCCCCAAATCACCTAGATCCCCTCTCTCTTTCACCTAGATCCCCAAACACTTATCTACCCGGCACCCATTTTGGCCGGCGAGGGGCCCTAGCAACAACGTCGACCACCGTGAAGAGCTTAATCGGCGGTGACACATCCTTCTCTTCCTTTTTCCCCAACACGATATAGGGGTGGCTTCTTCCTCGTGTGACTACAAGACAACCCCACTTCCCTTCACAGCCATAAATCCCCGCTCGTTGGAGACTAATATGAGCGATTCTAGCCGTCATCAGCGTCCACGCTGGTGCCCATTCATCTCCAACCCTCGACTCTCCTCTTCCGCAAGAGAGCCATTGCCGCTTGCAGAGAGCACTATCGGAGATGCCAGTTGCCGCGGATTTCCCCCTTCTTCTTCTTGCATCGAAGTGGCTCACTTAAACACGAAACCTTGTGGTCGTCGCGACTAAGACCACCACTGTTCGAGACTCTGACTCGCCAGCGGCTTTTCTTTCCTCTCTATTTTGTTTGGTGGCGTTTGGGTATCTATTTTTTTATATAGGTGTGAGGTGAAGGTGAAAGCACCAGACGGCTCACTAGTGATGTAGATGTTTTTGTTGTGTGATTTATTTATGATGATTGGTGGTTGAGAGAATGATGTATTTGGATTTCTGTCTCTTTTTTTTGGGATGAAAAAATGAAGGAGGAAGGATTGGTGTGGGAAGGTGAGGCCGTGAGGATTTAGTTGAAGGTGAGGGTGGTTTTTGGTTGTGCCACCATGATGGGAGAAGATTGTTAAGCACTTGACCAACAACATGAGCCAAACATTTAAACACATAAATGCAACAAATACAATGTAGCATGCTAGTTCATGGCAGGCATTCATGTTGAAGATGAAGCATAAAGTTTAACACTCATACATCATGCTTACTCAAATGAACATTGAAGGACAAGTACTTACCTCTCCGAGCTCTTTCTATGCTAGTAGTATTGAAAGACAAGTACTTACCTCTCTTAGCTCTTTCTATGCTAGTGGTCTTGAGTTTCCTTATTCAAGTATGTGGTTCCCTTGCTCGGGCCCTTTTCTCCTTTTCTCCTCTTTTTCCTTCTTTAAGATGTGTATTTTGACTCCCTTTTGTAGTAACGTTTCACCTGTATTTGTTTTTCAATTTGATTCCCCCATCTGTGTGGCTCATCATGAATTCCTCAGGCAGAGGCAAACAAAAAATCCAACTTAAAGTCCCTGATCCCTAATATTTCTTGAGCCGTGCGAGAAGTGGAAAGGGTGGTTGCTTCATGCAACTTAGCCACCCTATCTCCTATCCATCATAGACACCAGCTTTCATTTTTTCGTACACTAATTAATAATAGATCAAGCTAACGCATGGAGACAAGCACCAAATGGGGAAAGGCCTAAACGTACTGAACTTCAAACAATGGATCTCTACAATCTTCTCTCTCTTATTATTATTTTTAATCTATTTTCTGTTTTTTTTTCTTAAATAATAAAAATTAAAAATAAATATGAAGAAAATTGTAAATAAAAAAAATAAGAATAAGAATAAAACAAAATAAAAATAAAATAAAAGTAAAATAAGATTAAATGACAAAACAAAATAAGATAAGGAGAAAAAAAAATAAAAATAAAAAGTAAATAAAAAAACATTATAACCCGGACAAAATTGGGTGTTGACAATAAGAGCAAGTTCTACGAAAACATATTTTGGGTTCAGGAGTCAGTTACGAGTGAGGAAGGTATTAGCACCCCATAATGTCCGTCCCAAGACGGTACCTTTTGTTAAACGTATTAAAGGATGTGGTTTTTTCAAAATGTTTATTTTCCCCCAAAATAATAATAAAAGAATGTACAAAATAAGCAAATATAATTTTTTGGTTTTTTGAGCGCGACGAGCATTAATCCCCGCTCGTACGTATCTCCATTTAAGAAACCTTTTTGTAATTGTTGGTTTGATTTTTTTTTATTTTTAATAATTTTGCAAACCCTTTTATGTTTTTTGGTAATTTGAATTATTTTAAAATTGATGTCACGTGATGCGAGTGGCCAAACAAACACTAAAGAAATGGGAAAAAAATATTTTATGATTAGAAAAAAAGTAATGAAAATTGGATAAAATAAATCAAAAGAAAAAGAAACTGGCAGTGACGTACCTTCAAAATTTTTCAATATCTCTTCTTCTATATCAATCTTACCCTTTTATTTTGTATATTACAACTACTTTTTCTCTATTTTTTTTCTATCTCCTTTAATACTTCTTTTTTGTTTTCAAAAGAGAGATAAAAAGGAGGTGTTTATGTGTGGGTAGTGATGGGAAAGAATTAGAGAAATGTAGAGACATTTTTTTCTCGATCACTTTTCATATGACAGCGTGTGTATTTATATTCACACATTGCAATATCAATGCAATCTCAGCCTTAATTGTAATGAACAATATAAGGAAGGAATTGGTCATGATAGCAACACATTACGGGAATCAAATCACAGTTAATCAAAGCACAATATCAATCATCATCAATAATATTAATTCTAATCATTAGAAGATATATTGCTTCTAATTATTAGAATCATATCATTATTTTCTCTTTTAGGAATGAAGGGTAGATAAAAAAAGAAAGAGGACAAACATATGTTTGTTTGTTGGGCACATGAGAAGGAGTGCGATAATTAAAAACAACTTTGTCTCTTCGTTCTTTTTTCCCTTTTTTCATTTTTTTTCAACTCTTTTTTTTTTCTTTTTCTTTTTTTTTGCTAAAAGTTTGAAATTTTTTGAAGAAAAATTTATTTCACCTTTTTTTTTATTTACCATTAATTAAAAAACATTTGTTTTTTTTCGAAAATAAATTTATTCACCCGAACGAAATTGAGTGTTGACAATTGCCCCTATTTACTTAGATTTTACTATATCGTAGTAGAAGATAAGTAAAGATAGAAACATTAATTTCGTTGGGGTTTCAAAAGAAGACAGACTTAAAGACAAACTTGATCATTCTAGAGGAAATGGTTTTCATCTGAAAGAAAAGAACTAGGTGATCATTACCAAATAAAGGGTCTTTATTCAACACAACATTTTTTTGTTTTTTTTTAATTTTCGAAAGCAAACAAATTAGACCAATCCCGAAGAGAGGGTTTATTGAAAGGATTCGGTGATCATTACCATGTAGAGGGTCCTGATCTGAAAACCTTTTTTTTTATAATCTTAACTTTTTGAAAACAGATTAGACCAATCTTGAGGAGAGGGTTTATATCCCAAAGATTCGATGACCATTACCATGTAGAGGGTTTCAATATGGAAAACCACATTCTTTTTGCAAATTTGACTTTTTGAAAAAAAAAAGACCAATCCTGAGGAGAGGGTCTATATCCAAAAGATTTGATGACCATTACCATGTAGAGGGTCCTGATCTAACAAATCACCTTGTTTTATTATTTTCTTCTCTAACTATTTTGAATAAACATATTAGACCAATCCCGGTGAAATGGTCTATATCGAAAGGGAAGAAATTAATAACCATTGCCTCGTAGAGAACCTTCATGTAAATAAATCGATGACCATTGCATCATAGAGGGCTTCGATGTGACAAAGAAATCAATGATCATTGCATCGCAGAGGGCCTTGATGTAAAGAAATTGATGACCATTGGCTCGTAAAAAGCCTCGATGTAAAGAAAATTCATGACCATTGCCTTTTAGAGAGCCTTGATGTAAGCATAAGAAAATCAATAATTATTGCCTCGTAGAGGCCGGTGATGTACACATAAGGGAATCAATGACCATTGCCTCATAGAGGATCATGATGTTAACATAAGGAAATCAATGACCATTGCCTCATACAGGGTCTTGATGTATAAACAGAGAACCACCTAGATTTTGCTCTTGAAGTGTTGACAAACATCGCGTGAATGCCTAACATTTGTGAGACTTACACAAAAAATTGTCATTGCTGATTTTTTTTTCAAACTTCTTTATTTATTTTTCTTTTGGAAATGATTTTCAATGATTTTGTGAAGTATGATGAATGACATGATGTGATGATGCATGACATGTTATGATTTTCTTTTTGAACCTATATGATGATGCATACATGGATGCGTGGATGCATTAATGGAATTTGCTTTTTTTCATTTTTTATTTTTCCTTTATTTTAATTTGAGAGTAGAAAAAACTAGGCTTGAGGCTAAACAAAACTAGGTTTGGGGGCTAGTTTGGAAACTAGGCTTGGGGATAGTGTGAAAACGGGGCTTGGGGGCCAGTGTAGAAACTGGGCTTTGCGAGCCAATGTGGAAACTAGCTTGGAGGCCAGTTTGAAAACTGGGATGGGGTTAGTATGAAAACTAGGCTTAGGGTATATTGGTCATTCATATGAATGAAGAGAACCATAAATTTGAGAAACATCATAGAAACAAATTTGTGTATTTTTTTTTTAATTTCTTCCTTCTAAAACGGAAGGATTCTTGATTGGAAAGGTGAAAAATATTTTATTCAAAAAGATGAATGACTCATGTATGCATGACTTGGTATGATGTATGAAAGACCTTATCTATGAATTTTTATTTTTCATATTTTTTAAAACAAATTCGAATTGATTCTCATTTCATTGTTATTTCGAATTCATGGAACCATTCTACTTTGAATTTTTTTTTTTTACTTTTCCAAATCATTTCTTTAGTCTAATCAGTTTACTCAAGAACCCTTTTTTTAATCATTTCTTTTGAAACACTATTTGAATGACATGCATGAAATTGCCAAGGGCTTGAAAAGGCTTAGATGAAGTGATAAAGATTAACTAGGAAGTTGCCCCAATTTGAATTGGTCTTGGGGTACAAAATGTGTTTGGGCTTTCCCTAGCTATTGATGGTATGAAGGAAATGATGGGGACTTTAAAAATTTTCCCCTAGTGTGAGAGCTTGGGATGGTCTTAGGGTGCAAAAGCATGTTTAGCTTTTCTCAATTGAGGAGATTGAAAAATGACGGGGTCTTCACAAATTGCCCCTAATGTGATCACAAACTTTAATGTAAATAAATGTCCCAATTTAGAATGAATGATGGGAATATATGAATTACAAACAAAGTGACTGCCCTAGTTTGGGTTTGGAATTGATAAAGACGGACTATTTTAAGGTTGGTCAAGGTTTAGGCTTAGAGCGAGGATACTATAGGAGCAAAGATAGAGTTTCATGAAGAATGAATTGAAAAGGGACAACCTAAATTTACCCTAATTGCCTGATTGCTCATGCTAATTTTGAAGCTTTGAAAATATGTCACCCAAAAATAAATTGTCCCAGTGTTTAAAAGCAAATCTCTAAACACACTTTTTCAATTTTTTATCATGTTTTTTTAGAACAAACCTATTAGCAAATCAGAATTTTCCTCTAAATGAAAAACTTCAAAAGATAAAACCAATCTTTGATTTGTCTGGACTTTGTTAGGCTTGTATCATGGCCAAGGCTAGGGGTATGAAAGTAAATAATAGTAAAGGCCCAAAAAATTGATGTGAGAGTTGTTTCGAACAAGGATCTTTGAATAATGTTTCATTCAATATTTGTTTGACTTTATTTGCTTCACTTTTTTTATATTTTGATTTTTTTTATTCCTATTCTCCAAACTTTTGGTTTTTTTTTTTATATAAACATATCATTTATTTCTTTTTCTTTTCTTTTTTGATATTTTTTATTGGTGAACTATGAGTCGGATGAAACAAATGCAAACATTATGTCAACTCTTAGTGTGAGGATAACCCTTGTTCAGGATAATTTGAAAGAATTTTTTTTTAAAGGCTCAAATTGGATAAGAAAGGATTATTATTTTTTTATTAATAAACATGGTCACACATAATTTCAAATCATGGTTCTTTTTCTCAAAAAATATTTAATTCATATGAAAATAATTTATTTCATATGATAGGATGCCCCTTTTTTTGTTCTCTTTTTTTTCTTCACTTTTTTGTGTTATTTTTTTCCTAGACTATCCTTCAGAGTTTTTAGTCTAGCAAACTTTTTTTCATTTTTTTGTGTGTTAAAAGAGTTGTTTGTAATCATTCTAAGGACGTGCCCATTTTTTGTAATAATCCTTCATGAAAAATGAAAACAAGGTTTATGGTGGGAGAAATATGGAAAGGAGATGGATTTGACCAATTTCATGCATGCAAGATTAGATAGATGCTTCAAAAGAAACGATAACAAATAATATTTATTTCTTTATTCAATCCATTGATTTTACCAAAAAATCTTTTATTATTTTCTCATTTTTCATAAGAAAAATTCCAAGAATTTAGTGACAAGAAAAATGGGAAACAAATTGAATTTATTGTTATGTAAATGGGAAACATATGCATGCTATGTGTTTGAAACTATTGACAAGATAAGATGAATGACCATAGAATGGGAATGCGATGCATGGTTGTGCCTCGCTAAACACTTATTCACATAATATGCCAATGAAATGTATGTTTATGCCTTAGGAGGCATTTTTTCTTTTTTTCTTTTTTGTAATGGTGTGATTGCGATGAATTTATTATTATATACAAAGAAATATGAGGGTAAAGGACGCAAATAGTCTCTCTTTTGTGCCTTAATTTAACATAGGTTCAACGCTTAAAGTTCTGGGGCAAAGTATATGTGTTCACAATGAAGCAAACAAACACTAGTTGGGGTTCTCACAATGACCACTTGCGAAATACATCCATCGTGACACTACTACACAATCCCTTCTAATTCTAAGCAGCTCAGACTTGGGTATAGGGCCTCACTCATGTAATGAACAAAATATGTGTGTGTCAAGGGAGAATACAATGTATACCGAAACTCCGACCTGATAATCATTCCAAATACCAAAGAACATACACATACAACTATTCCAAATATTAAAAAGAGACAGAAATATACATACCTAAAAAGAAATAAAAAAGGGAAAAAGAAAAAGTATGAAGAAAAACTACAACAATTTTACACATCCAAATAAATGGTTGTACTCTCTAGCATCCCCAATGGAGTCGTCATCTTTCGCAACCGAAATCTTGACGAGACGACGAACCAAATATAAAATTTGAAAAAAACAAAGTTTTGGAGTAACCACCGTAGTTATTCTAAAAACTATGGAAAACCATAAAGATAAGAGCAAGGTCTACGAAAACAGATTTTGGGTCTGGGAGTCTGTTATGCTTGGGGAAGGTATTAGCATCCCACGGCGCCCATCCTAAGACGGTACCTTTAATTAAATGTGCAAAAAGATGTGGTTTTTAAAATTTTTATTTTCCCCATAAATAATAATAAAAGAATCTACAAAAGAAACAAAAATACTTTTTTGGTTTGTTGGGCCCGACGAGGATTAATCCTCGCTCCTACGTATCTCCATTTAAAATAGAGAATCAGGGTTACGTAGGTCTTTTTAAAAAGCCTTTTAGTAATTGTTAATTTGATTTTTTATTTTTAGTAATGTTGCAAACCTTTTTATGTTTTTTGGTATTTTGAATTATTTGAAAATTGGTGTCACGTGACGCGAGCGGCTAGACACACATTGAAGAAATGGGGAAAAATATTTTTTATGATTAAAAAATAATGAAAATTGGAAAAAATAAATCAAAAGAAAAAGATTTTGAAAATGGAGAATTAATCCTCCTTTTTTTGTGTCCGACGAGGATTAATCCTTGCTCCTAAGTATTTCCATTTAAAATGGAGAATCAAGGATACATAGTTCTTTTTAAGAAACCTTTTTCTAATTGTTGATTTGATTTTTTTTATTTTTAATAGTTTTGCAAACCTTTTTATGTTTTTTGGTATTTTGAATTATTTTAAAATTGGTGTCATGTGACACGAGCGGCCAGACAAACACTGAAGAAATGGAGAAAAATATTTTTTATGATTAAAAAAATAAAGAAAATTGGAAAAAGGAAATCAAAAGAAAATGAAACTGGTAGTGACGTACCTTCAAAATTTTTCAATATCTCTTCTTCTATATCAATCTTACCCTCTCATTTTGTATATTACAACTACCTTTTCTCTTTTCTTTTTTTTCTATCTCTTTTAGTACGTCTTTTTTGTTTTCTCGATCCCTTTTCATATGATAGAGTGCGTATTTATATTCACACATTGCAATATCAATGCAATAGCAGCCTTAATTGTAATGAATAATATAAGGAAGGAATTGGTCATGTTAGCGGCATATTACATAAATCAAATCACAGCAAATCAAAGCACAATATCAATCATCATCAGTAATATTAATTCTAATCATTAGAAGATATATTGCTTCTAATTATTAGAATCCTGTCATTATTTTCTCTTTAGGAACGAATGGTAGAAAAACAAAGAAAGAGGACGAAAATATGTTGGTTTGTTGGGTTCATGAGGAGGAGTGCGATAATTAAAAACAACTTGGGTTCTTCCTTCTTTTTTCCCTTTTTTTTCCTTTTTTTCAACTCTCTTTTTCTCTTTTTTTCATTTTTTGCTAAAAGTTTGAAAATATTTGAAGAAAATTTTATTTCACCTTTTTTGTATTTAACATTAATTAAAAAACATTTGTTTTTTTATTGTTTTTTTAAAATAAATTTAATCGCCCAGATAAAATTGGGTGTTGACAAGTTCACTTCTAGGAAAGAGTGTCTAAGCACAAAAACCGAATGGTTCAAGATGAGTAGGAAAAAGAACCATAAAAAATGTTGATTCTGGCAGCTCTGACATTTGTTGACTATTTTGCTCATAACTCTCTGTAGAATTCCAAATGAGATGATTCTTTTTTGGTTGAAAACTAGACTCAAAGGGCTTTCGTTTGATAGGTGCAAGCGTATTTGCATAATTATAGAGACGTTGAATATCATTAACATAAATGCTTTGAGCTTTCTTTCAAAAAGAGTGGCAAGTTTTCAAAGCTCTAAGGTAAATTAAAAGCCTCAATTCCACCAATTGCCAGAATAGGTCACACAATTGGAAATTAACTTGCTTTTAGTGTTCAACCTTTTTCAGGGGGCACAGGGCTTCCATCTTGATCAAGGTGATCATGATGACCTTAACAAGAAACCACATTTCAATAGTTGTTGACCAAGAGAGGTAATTTTTTCCATTTACTTTCTCAGAGGAAATGGAATGACTTCTAGAGAATGAAACAATAATAGCTTTAGTAAACATTTTTAGGAGCCTGAAAAACAACATGGAAAAACCACTCACAAACAGAACTAGGTTTTAACTAGGAAACCCTAGATAGCCCCTTAAACCACACTTGGAAAACTGCAACCAAGGAGCAGAAAAGGAAGGTCGGGGAACACAACCGAGGCGACGTGTTGTTGCTCCAACAAGAGGAAGGTGGCGAGTGAGCTTCACGCACAAAAAGAGAGTGAAGATAAATGTGGCACGTGGCGGTGTGTAGGGTCGATTTAGGCTTCGGGACAAACGGGGTTGGCTGTCGTTCAGAGTGGCAATCTAGATTTGGTGGTGACCATAAGAAATCGTGATGGTGACTGACGAAAAGCGGTAGACGATGGCGAACGTTGATTGACAATGTTAGACAATGTCGAATAGCAACGAATAGGTGTAGACAATGGCAGACAATAGTGAACGACAGTTATGACCAATGTCGAACAATAGAAGACAAGATGAGACAGAAACCAGAGTGGGACCAATCCACTCTAATACTAACTTAAGATTAAAAGAGAAAATATATTTTGGAGGGCTTTAAGATCCGCTCTCATGATCTTTTATTTATATTGAAAAATCTAATACAAGAAAGTATAGAAGATAAAAGATTTACACTAGACACCTAAGTACAAAATTAGGTACGACAAGTACGACTAGTAGATGTTTCCAACACATTACTCTCTATCAAAACTTAATGATTATACATAGATGAGAATTAATATTGGAATTGCATGTATAAACATGAATCTAATCATGGAACATTGATTAGAAATGGAAAAAGATCTCAGAAATAAAAAATCAATGTTCAAACCAAAGCTAGAATGATATGGCATTAACTAACGAACATAATTGTATGTAAAAACCACGAAACTAGAAATTAAGTCTTGGAACAAATCTCAATTAATTAAAATGCATTGTAGAACGTTAAAACAACTTAGAACCTTTCGTTTGCCTTCCCTTGTAGATTCCAATTTGTCTGCATTTCTCTTTTCCAATCTTCATCCTTCCATTGAAACTTCGAATTGGTAATGGTTTTCTATTCATTCTCTTTGGCTTTCGATTTTTTTTTCACTGTCATGTTAATTTCTCACTTTCCCTCTTTCATCCAAATTTGTTCTACGTCTTGACCGTTTGTGTTCGTGTTGTTTCACAACTACTTCACGTGTTCACAATTACAGCGCATAGGTATTTTTGTTTTTGCCTCTCATAAAAAATTAAACGGTCTTTTCTTGGAAGCTAAGACAAAGGGACTGTTTTGTTGTCTTTCTTCTGACTCTGTTCTATTTTATGCAATGCATGGATTCACTTCATAGTAAATGCATAAATCTCATAAATTAGAGAGTGGTGAAAGTGACAAAGGTGATTTAGTATTCTTTTTTTTTTGTTATGTTGGGAACCAATTGAATTGGCTCTATTGGCAGTGTCCTAGCATCAATCTTGGTGAACTCAAAAAAAGATTATTAGATTGCTTCTCTTTGGTCAATACATCTGAATTTTGATGCATATATTTGTGTGAACAATCGAATTTTACTTTTTTTTAGATTTGGATTTTGGAACACGCACGCAAAAGCCAAACACGCATCAACCATCTACTAAGTTACTATCTATGTGCAAGTACATGATACTTATGCATATATATTAACTATTTAATTGTTTGCAAAAGATTAATTAAAGAGTTTAATGTTTCTGCTATTATACACTTACATAACCAATTATAGTGAAAGTGTTAGTTCTTTAGAAGAAACGTTTGGGAAGAAGATAACAGTGACTATCAAATGGACAGAAGGTAATTGCTATTTCAGATTTAGTAAACTTCAGTTATTATGCCTTGTGATCTACACTAAAATGGACAGAAGACAAACTTTGAACTTTTTTTAAATATCAAATGCATAGTAATTGTAAAAAGTGTAAGAACTATCTATCTATGCAAACACTTTGAATAATAATTGACATGAGAGAGTCTGCCACATGCCACCAACGTGGAAAGATAGTAATTTAAAAGAAGTTCTTTCTTTTATGCTTATTTCGTATTGACAAGTTTCAAATTTAGATTTGGAATCAGATTTCCAATTCTTACTTTTTGGGGTGCTTATACAAGACTTGCTTAATGTTTATACTTATTAAGGTTGTTTTTCTCTACTATTAAGGTTATTTCCATTGGATTCAGAGAATGGTCGTTATTCGGTACCTTGTTGAATGTTCCCTTGATCATACAAAGAAGAGTTTATCTTTTACAGGGACTGAATTTGATAAAAATGGAATGAGATATGTTTAGAGTGAAAAGTCATTTCCATTTTCTTGTTCTCGTGACTAAATTAATCTCATAACTATTGATGGTGATTGACACTACTGCTTATATATATATATATATATATATATATATATATATATATATATATATATATATATATATATATATATATGTATTTTTTTTTATTTTTATTAATTTTAAAACAAAAAAAAAAA